>RRYU01003477.1_pt1 | contig 57583 bp, 46 predicted proteins | sample 2162651 | NCBI WGS metagenome assembly RRYU01 (sample SAMN10267283, study PRJNA491782) | microbial mat metagenome | isolation source: biomat in the production well | place: Japan: Minami-Kanto gas field, natural gas well KTG3 | collected 2017-06 | reverse complement strand
AGTTTTCGGTTTGGTGTGGCGGCAAAGCCGCCACACCAAACCGAAAACTTTATGATCTTGGCGGGGCTGCGCCCCTACTCTAGCACGGTAATGCTTGTCTCTGCAATCTGATCACCACACGTTACCGTTACCTCATGTGTCCCCGTTGCGATCGTATCTTTGACCAGCCATTCCCAGCTTACATCACCGTTCTGATCAGTTGTCTTATCTTGCAAACCATCAACTAATGGTTCGCCATCAGGACTATCAGGATAGAACACCTGAATACTACACCGCGTCATCGGCGCGGCACGTATTTCAAGGCGAGCCGTATTACCGTGGTTAACCCGCCCCGGTGAACGCACAATGGTTATCTCAATCGCCTCACTCTGGTCGCTTGTACTCGACGGAGTTGCCGTTGATCCAGGTGTAGGCGTTCGTGTGGGTGTGCGTGTCGGTGTTGCGGTTAACGACGGTTCAGCGTCCAGGTCTGCTTCGTCGGTAGGTATATCATTATCATTCGACCCTGACCCTGGATCTGGAGTGCGGGTTGCTGCTTCGACTGGCCCCGGTACGATACAGGTTGTTTCGGCGATAATATCACGTGTGCCCCGTACCTCTACGGTTACCGGATATTCACCCGCTCTGGTGGCTGGATCGATATTCAGCGGGATCACATAAACGCCCCCCGGCTTGACCGTTCCTCCACCCACATAGATATCGTTGAACTGCACCAGCAGCGCCGTACCGACCTCGCCACTGCCCTGCAAAAACACCGTTGTGCCGGGCACACAGGTTATCTCTGCCGGAAGCGTATCCCCTGTTTGCGCAGAACTGGACAGTACAACCGTCAGCACAAGTATACTGAGAAATAGAGATAGTGTGAGGGTAAAATGATGCACAGTCGTTTAATCCTGTGTTATGATGGGTAGTTAACCTGCTTATACAGACAGAATGCGGCTTCTGACCGAAATGGTCGCGCCGCATTTTCTGGTAGTATACTCAAGTTGTGGTGGGCGATACTGGATTCGAACCAGTGACCTCTACGATGTCAACGTAGCGCTCTAACCAACTGAGCTAATCGCCCTGACAGCATGCAATCGTATCATTGAATGGCGTCGATGTCAAGGTCTTCAAATTGTCCTGGATCTTGTCTTAGACATGGTTCAGGTTTACTGTACCGTTTGGTTGGACGATACGCCCTCTCCCCCCTGCCCCCCTCTCCCTCAGGGAGAGGGGGGAGATGGGGCATCCTGGCGGCACACGCGCCGCGTGTGCCGCCAGGATGCCCCGTCCGGTTCCCTCGCCCTGTGCAGGGGCGGGGGTTAGGGGGTGGGGTGACTCACGCGACCAATCCGTGCGTGAACTGTACAGTAAACCTGGTTATCATGAAACCATGTCTTATAGTGAGATCAGATAAACAGTAGACAAACGCTTTTTGGAGTGCGGCAGCACGGCTGCCGCATATGCGGGAGCCATGCTCCCGCAGTCCAAAATTGCTACAACCTCTATTTGATCTCTCTATTAGTTACCATAACCCTATGAATCTACTTGCTAATCTACCTACTTCGATCCAGTCGCTGCTGCTACGGGTGGCCAGGCTCGCACACGATCAGCACACCTCACTCTGGCTGGTTGGCGGTGTGGTGCGCGATCTGCTGCTTGGTCGCCCGCTTGACTATGACCTGGATCTGGTGATCGAAGGCGATGCGATTGCGCTGGCGCAGGCCCTGGCGACTGCTCTGGATGGCAAGATTATGGCAACCTATGCGCCTTTTGGCACAGCCACGGTTGCGCTACCGGTTATGTCTGATCCGGGTACGTCCACAATAATTAACCTTGACCTGGCTATGGCGCGTACCGAAACATATGCCCGCCCGGCCGCACTGCCAATAGTACAACCAGCCACGCTGATCCAGGATCTGGCCCGGCGTGACTTTAGCATAAATGCTATGGCTGTCGAAGTATGTGTGATAGCCGAACAGGTTATAGCCGGTTTACTGCTGGATCCTTTCAACGGTCAGCATGATCTGGCTGATGGTATCCTGCGTGTATTACATAACTGCAGCTTTGACGACGATCCAACCCGCATGCTGCGTGGGCTACGCCTGGCCGCACGTATGGATCTACAACTTGAACCACACACATATGCCCTGCTAACAAACGCTCTGTCCCGTACACGGTTGGAAAACACCAGTCCGGATCGAGTACGCACCGAGCTATGCCTGGCGCTTGCAGAACCACGTCCTGAGCACGTTCTCCATCTGGCTGATACATGGAGCATAACACCACATATCTTTCCGTCACTCGGCTGGAGTGCCTCTCTGGCTGCCCGTTGCAATCGGGCGCGTAGCCATGCAGGTGACTCCCTCGCCGTCGATCCGTTGATCTATGCCGGTTTGTTGACCTATGATTTACTCGCGACACAACGGCAGGCCCTGTCACAGCGTTATCGTCTACCCGGCGAAGCTATTCGCCTGCTACACGAGGTGAGTTCACTCCAGGCATTACAGCCAGCTCTGACAGTCCCCAACATGCGTCATAGTGACCTGGACAACCTGCTGCAACCATTCAGCCCCACCAGTCTGAAAGTGGTATGTCTGGCTGAAACCCCACCGATGAGCGATCACATCAGCTACTATCTCACTCATCTGCGCGATGTGAAACCGCTGCTGGATGGCCATACACTCCAGCGATTGGGCGTACCACCTGGCCCCCGCCTGGGCCAGATCCTGACAGCATTGCGTGCCGCCCGGCTTGATGGCCTGATTGCGACCCGCGCCGAAGCAGAAGCCCGAGTGCTGGATATGCTCACGCAAGATGAATAGTCTATCCCTTGCCCCCGCCCCTGCATGGTTTCAGGGGCGGACAGAAAATACGTTCGGATGGTGCGCACCGCTTGGGAATGCGGTACTCCCCCTCTCCCAACATGGGAGAGGGGGCCGGGGGGTGAGGGCCACTCCGCGTCTGGACGGCCTATCCGCCTATCATACAAACGTTCTGTCCGCCCTTCAACCTGCATGGGGCGGGGGCATATGGACGCCCCCGCAAAAAAATTGTTTTCGGTTTGGTGTGACGGCTTTGCCGTCACACCAAACCGAAAACACGATGATCTCGGCGGGGTTGCACCCCGCCGATACCCGTTGAGGGCGGTGATCTGCCCTCTCTACCTCATCAGGATGCGGTACAATTGTGGGTAATGATACGCCCTGAGGCAGAGGGGCCGGGGGGAGAGGGCGTATCATCCAAACCAACCTGTAAAATAATTACGAACCTTGTCTAAAGAAAGAAGGAAAAACCATGGATGCAACCTTAGACATGCTGCGCGAACTAACGGAAGCACCGGGTATACCAGGCAGTGAGGAAGCCGTGCGGCGGATCATGCGCCGCTACCTGGAACCGCTTGGCGAGATTTTGACTGATAATCTTGGTAGTATTGCTGCACGCAAAGTTGGTGATGCCAGTGGCCCAAAAATTATCCTTGGCGGCCACCTTGATGAGATCGGTTTTATGGTGATACGCATCACCGACGAGGGGTTTCTTAAATTTCAAACACTCGGCGGTTGGTTGGAACAGGTGATGCTTGCCCAGCGCGTCGAGGTATATACACATAACGGGCCGATCATTGGTGTGATTGGCGCAAAGCCGCCGCATATTGTGCCCGCTGACCAGCGCAAGAAGATGGTCGACAAAAAAGATATGTTTATCGATATTGGGGCCGCTTCACGTGCAGAGGCTGAGTCATGGGGCGTACGTCCCGGCGATCCGGTGGTGCCGGTGTGCCCGTTTACGCTTATGCGTAACGAAAAGCTCTTGATGGCGAAAGCCTGGGATAATCGTCTTGGCTGTGCCCTGGTTATTGCGGTTATGCAACAGTTGCAGAGCGAGGCACACCCCAATATTGTCTATGCTGTCGGTACTGTTCAGGAGGAGGTCGGGTTGCGTGGCGCCACCACCATGGCCAATATAATTGAACCGGACATTGGCATCATCCTGGAAACAGCCATCGCCGGAGATATGCCCGGAGTCAAACCCGACGAGGCCCAGAGTAAAATGGGGCATGGGCCAGCACTGCTGCTGTACGATAGCACCATGGTGCCCCATACCGGCATGCGCAATCTGGTGGTCGACACGGCCCACGCTGAAAATATTCCCCTGCAATTCGACTTGATGGCCGGTGGGGGTACCGATGCTGGCAAGTTCCATATTACCGGCGCCGGGGCACCCTCGATTGTGATTGGTTCACCAGTGCGTTATATCCATTCCCATGCGGGAATTTTACACCGTGACGATTTTGATCAAACTGTGCGTTTGCTGGTAGCTATGATCAAACGGCTGGATGCCGAAACAGTTATGCAGTTGAAGTCGTAGCATAGCCAGCCCATGTCATTGCGAACGCTGCCGCCGCCGTGACGGCGGGAGGAATCTCCGGTGTACACACACTGAAAACCCATGTCATTCCGACCGCGGTCGCCGCCCGGTCGCCTGTGGACGCCAACCGCCGCCGCGACGGCGGGAGGAATCTCCGATGCATGATCATGGTGATTCATGGGGGATTCCTCGGGCCGCAGGCAGGGTGCTGACATAACGGAGGACGGGGTAGGCGGCCCTCGAAATGACATGGTGGGCGTTGTCATTGCGACCCCCTCGACGACGCTCGGGGCAGGCGCGGCCGCCGCCCAGCCTTTTGTAGACGCCCACCCCAGCAGCGGCGGCGGGAGGAATCTCCCACGACAACACAACGAACACCATGTCATTCCGACCGCGGCCGCCGCCCGGCCGCTCGTGGACGCTCTCCCCAGCAGCGGCGGCGGGAGGAATCTCCTACGACACATCAACGACCAACCAACGACCAACCATGTCATTCCGACCGGAGCCGCCGGAGAGTATCCTCTGGACGCTAATCTGCATCAGCGGCGTAGGGAGGAATCTCTTATGCACACACAACGAACATCCTCATCGACGGCGGGAGAAATCTCCCATGCCCGATCATGACGCTTCAGCGTCGATAGTTGCTTTGTGCCGCCGCGCCTTCTCCTATGGTACAATCAGCCATACACACATGCTTTTTGTGTGTTTCTGTAGCTTCCGGCTGTATATCTAAATACCCATGCTTGAAACACTGATTGCCGCCGTCACAGAGGCCGTTTTTGGCTACCTGCTAGAGCAAACCGGGCTGGGCGAGAAGGTTCGCGCCGTGCTTATTCGCGACCCCCAACGCCTGGCGTTCCAGGTCGCGCTGACGCGTACGTATGCGACGTTTGATCGCCAGCATCCGCAGTGGACGAGCGCCCTGTTCGACCAGCATTTTCTTGCCCACGCTGCTGCGCCGTTGTTGGGACGTTGCCTGCTGCGGAGCAATCCACCTGTTGCCACGGAAATGGCCGAAATCTGGGCCAATCACCTGGCGCTGCCGCACGCGACCCGCGTGCAGCACCTGCCAGAGGCTACCAGTGTTGCCGCTGATTTCCTGGCTATCTTCGACCAGGAACTGCGTGCCCGTAATGAGTTTCAGCCGCTGTTCGATAGCCGCGCTTTTGATCTAACGGCTGCTGCAACGACCCAGACTGCGCAGGCCACCGAGGAGATCGCCCACTTGCTGCGCACATTGCTGGCACAGGTTGAGCATAAACAGCCTGCTGACCATATGCAGATCCACAACCCTGCGCCAAATCAGGGCGTCCAGGGCACTTTCTTGGCCCCAGTTCATTTGTACATTGGTAGCCAGCCCCCGCCACCTGCGCATCTGTCACCCTCCGCTCTGCCGCCCCGCGAGGGCGTCAATCCGTTTATCGCTGGCAATGCCATTGCGCCAGCACAGTTTTATGGACGGCACGACCAGCGCATGAGTATCAAGGATCGCATTGGTGGGGTTGGGCCGCAGTGCATCTCGATTGTGGGCTTCCGGCGCAGTGGCAAAAGCTCGCTGCTGCGGTATGTGTGTGAGCGTATCGACGAGTTCTGTCTGCCTGAACAGCAGCCACTTGTTGTGTCACTCAGTCTGTCGGACGGGCGTTTCCACTCGCCCGAGGGCATCACCGAGGGCCTGCGGCGGGGGGTTACTCAGGCCACCGGTTGCCCCCCCTGGCAACCCGCCGACAACAACGACGCCTGGACGGTCGACGATGGCTTGCTGGCGCTGCGCGACGCTGGCCGCCGCCTGATTGTGCTGATTGACGAGTTTGAGCAGATCGGCGCACATCTGGCAGATTTTCAGCACTGGGGCGGCGACTGGCGCGAGAAGGCCGGTGTACAGGGGTACTGTGCGCTGGTGATTGCTACGCTGCGCCCGATCGATGAGATTTATACCACGCTTGGCCTGACCTCGCCCTTTGGCAATATTTTCACTACCACCGAACTGGGCGCACTGGCAGCAGACGAATGGCATACGCTGGTGCAAAATGGCTTTGCCTGCACCGGGTCGAAGGTAAGTCCAGCCGACCTGGCCCTGCTTGACGACCTGGCTGGTGGCTTGCCCTTCTATACCCAGCTTGCCGCCCAGTTGCTCTGGCGCCACGGCGATCACACCCGCGTGCGGGCCGAGTTTGCCCACCAGGCCCATCCGCGTTTTGCCGAGCTATGGCGCGACCTGACCGACCAGGAACAGCATGCCCTGCGCCACGCCGCCAGATTGCCCGGCCTGACCACATCTGCCACGAGTCTGTGCGCCAGGCTGCAACGCCATGGCCTGCTACGTGGCGACGGACGGCTGTGTAGTAGTGCCCTGGCTGAATGGATCCACGAGCAATCATGAAACAGTTTCTGCTTGAAACCTGGCAACTCTGGTACTGGGCATTCTTTCGTCCCTCGCTGTTGCAAGCGCGCATGAATGCGTGGGAAGCGCGTGGTGATGAAGCCTGGGAAGAGAACGTGTATCTGCTGTATCGCAACGGACAGTTTGCCCCCCGCTTTGCGCTGCTGGTACTGCTGCTCTGTATGCCGCTGATTGTCCTGGTAGCAAGCACAGGCGAAACACGCGACTGGCTGTTTGTGCTGATCGCCGTGCTGACGGCCTATGGACTGAGCGTATGGTTACTGCCCATTGGGTTGCAAGCCCCGCTACTCTTCATGCTGGTTTATGCCTACCGCGCCGCTGTGTTACGCCAGGCGCTCGATCAAACGTTAAACATCTTGCCCCCGCTGCCGCAATTAGCCCTGGGCATTGGCGTCTCTACTGTCGGATTGGTCTGCACATTTCTGTCTGGCTACTGGCTATGGCAGCGCCAGCAGATTATGCCCGGGCGCATTGTGCTGGTTGCTGGTTCAACCATCAGTGTCGTCACTGGAAGCTGGTTGGCAACCCGCAACTGGCTTGTGTCTCTGATCCTCGGCGGTATTGTGGTTGTACTGACCTTTCTCTTCGTACGTGATGAGGATGATCCCGACCAGGCGGTCGGCGTGGCAGGCGTGGTGACGGTCGGCGTGACGGTCGGCGTGACAGTCAGCGTGATAGACAGCGTGGTGGACAGTGCGGCGGTCATCGTGGCGGACGGCGTGACGGTCATCGTGGCGGGCGGCGTGACGGTCATCGTGGCGATCATCGTGGCGGTCGGCGTGGCGGTCGGCGTGGCGGGTGGTGTAGCGGTCGGCATGGCGGTCGGCGTGGCGGTCGGCGTGGCAGTCATGGTGGCAGGCGGCGTGGCAGTCATGGTGGCAGGCGGTGTGGCGGTCGGCGTGGCAGGCGGCATGGCGGGGATAGCCCTGCTGCCCCTGCTGCCGCTCTTGCTGGCAAGCTGGCTGGTCGGCATTGCTTTCTCTGGCGCACGCTGGCGCTGGTGGGGGTGGCTGACTGGTGGAGTGATGGCAGCACTTGCATTTGAGCAACAGGGCGGGTGGGCGCTGGCTGTGGGGGCTATCACCCTGGCAGGTTGCTATCGGCTGCTGCCGTTTTATCCCGCCCTGGCGCTGATCAGTATCGGTCGAGTTGTCCAGATCCCTGGTACAGCAGTATCGCCAGGGCTACCCTGGTTATACCGCCTACCGCCGCACAGCGGTGAAATCCTCTGGCTGCCACTGCCAGGACACAGCCATATACTGGCGGCGGCATGGAGCGAAGATGCCCCTGCGGCATTTGCCACGCTCCAGCAGATGTGGGCATTGCCCTATCCCGGCTATCAGCGCACCGTGCAGCAAGCAATACCACAGATTGTCGCTGACCAGATGGCACGGGTTCAATCTATAAATAGTCTGATTACCACAGCTCAGCCAGAAAATCGACTGCTGTTGTCACTGCTAGTGCCACAGTTCTATCAAGACGATAACGAGCAACAACCTGCGCTCGTTGCGGATGGTGAACTGGTGGCTGTGATGCCCCGCTTGCTGTCAATTGCCCGGGACATAGGCCGTGCGTTTGAGTCATTCAATCCCGTTCTGGTCGAGCGTGGTCTGGAACACAGACTTGGAAATCTACGCATATTGCATGGACAACTCCCCGGACTGGGGTTGCGTGAATCACAAGTTACACGTTGGCAACCGGTCTTTGTGCAATGGGAAACCATCTTACAGCAGGCGATTGCCTACCAGCGCACCCTCTCGCAGGGCGAAGTCCCTAACCCCTTCCAGACTGGCAATCCGCTACGGCTGGAGCGCAAGGAACTCTTCAAGGGACGCACACAGTTTGTGAACGATGTGCTGCGTTACGTCTATGATGCCAGCCGGCCAACGCTGGTACTCCATGGTCCACGGCGCTGCGGCAAAACATCCTTTCTGCTGAACCTGCCGCGCCTGCTGCCCGGCGATGTGTTGCCAGTCTACTACAGCCTGCAGAATCCGGCGGCCACTGCCAGCATTGGTGATTTCTGCTATGGCCTGGTGCGCTCAATCGGGCGCGACCTGCAGAGTCAGGGCATTGGCGTGCCAGAGCAGCAACGCCAGCGCTTCCACGCCAACCCCTACGTCGCGCTGGAGGACTGGCTCGACGCGACCATGCCGCGCCTGGGCCAGCGGTCTATCTTGCTCTGCTTCGATGAGTTTGAGCAGCTAGGTAGCGCGATTGCCCAGGGGCGGGTTGACATAAACATATTCGACCAGTTGCGCGAGCTAATCCAGCATAGCGATATGGCCTTTCTCTTCTGTGGCGTGCAGACCCTGGCCGACCTGGGGCCAAACTGGAGCAGCTATTTCATCAGTGTACAGCCGATGGAGATGACCTACCTGGAGCCAGACGAAGCCCGCGAGCTGTTGATCAATCCTGACCCGGCATTTGATCTGCGCTACGACCAGGGCATTGTCGAGCATGTGGTGGCAGTTACACGCTGCCAGCCCTACCTGTTGCAACTGATCGGCGAACAGATGGTACGCCAGGCCAACCAGCATCAGACCCGCCTGCTCACTGAACCGCTGCTGGTACAGGCGCTTGATCGGGCGCTTACAGCTGGCGAACCCTACTTCACTAACCTCTGGATCGAGTACACCGGCAGCACACCCGACGAAGTGCGGGCCGGGCAGGTGCTACTCCACGCCATCGCCCACAGCCAGCCCCTGCCGCCGGTCGATACACCGGCAGCCCAGGCAGCGCTACGCCGGCTACTGCGCTATCACATCGTTGAGCAGATAGACGGCGGCTATCGCTGCGAGGTGCCCCTGGTCGCCCGCTGGGTGTGCGAGCGTGCCGTGCTGGAAGACGCATAGCACACGTAGGGACAGGCTTCTCCCTGTCCGTAGGGGCAATTTCCGCATCAGGACTCCCTGCGGACGCGCAGAAGCGCGTCCCTACGGAAAAACCCTACCCGTGAGAGGAGCCATGCCAACCCATGCCCCCCAGCAGCGGCGGCGGGAGGAATCTTCGGTGTTCGATCATGGCAATTCCATGCGAGATTCCTCGCGCCGTCTGGAGGGGCAGGCATCCAGGAGCGGGCCGGGCACAGGCGCTCGGAATGACATGGATGGCGTTGGGGGGCATGGATGTTCGTTGTGACATGAAAATGGGCATGTAGGGGCGACCGGCCGGTCGCCCCTACCCATCGTCAAGATGTCGCCGAACAATAGTCTATGAGCTATGTTCACATCAGTGATCTATGCGGCGCAGCCGCACATGGTCGGCATGAAAATGGACGGTCGGGGCAGTTGGCGAATCGCCCCGACCGTCCATCGGCTATTTCCGTGTTAGCCTTACCCATTCCGACGTGCAAAATCGGCCATAAAGTCGGCCAGGGTGCGGCAACCCTCCAGCGGCATGGCATTATAGACCGAGGCGCGGATACCGCCGACTGAACGATGTCCTTTCAGCCCGAGCATACCGGCGGCACTGGCCTCAGATACAAACTGCTTTTCCAGCGCTTCGTCTGGCAAACGGAAGGTGATATTCATCAGTGAACGGCTGTCTTGTTCGGCGTGCCCCTGATAGAAACCGTTGCTCTGGTCGATCGCAGCATAGATCAACTGCGCCTTGGCGTCATTGTGCTGGCCCATTGCTGTCAGGCCACCCTGATCTTCGATCCAGCCCAGAACCAGGTTGAGCAGATAGACCGCAAAAGCGGGCGGGGTATTGTAGAGCGAGTCGTTGCTGACATGTGTGGCATAGCGCAGAATAGTTGGGGCGGTCTTTGCAGCCTGTTCCAGCCAGGCTTCACGTAGCACTACTACCGTGACACCAGCCGGACCGAGATTCTTCTGCGCACCAGCATAGAACAGCGCCAGTTTGTCTGCCGCCAGGGGGCGTGACAGAATATCGCTGCTCATATCCGCTACCAGCGGTACATCGCCAACATCGGGCAGTGTATGCCACTGTGTACCATAGATTGTGTTGTTGGTGGTAATGTGGACATACGCTGGTTGTTCACTCAGGTGGATCTCGTCGGCGCGTGTCACCCGGCGATAGTTCTCTGCGCTGGTACTGGCGGCGACATGCACGCCCGGCTGTACATTCAGACTGGCTGCGACCTTCTCGGCCTCTTTGAGCGCCTTCTCGGACCAGGAACCGGTCAGGATATAGTTGGCGATACTGCCAGGGGTCAGGAAGTTCATGGGCAGCATGGCAAACTGCAAGCTGGCTCCGCCCTGCAGAAACACAACCCGATAGGCCTCCCCCAGACCCAGCAGCGCTTTCAGGCGCGCCTCAGCCTGACCGTTGATTGCCTCGTACTCTTTGGAACGATGGCTGGCTTCTAGAATCGAATAACCGCGTCCCTGGTAGTCGACAAGTTCTTGCTGGGCCTGTTCCAGTACTGGCAGGGGCAGCGTGGCCGGGCCTGGATTAAAGTTGTATACGCGACTCATGGTTACTCCTTCTCGTGGGAAAAGTAGAAAGTAGAAAGCACATCCTCGTGGGTTGTGGAACTGATCATGTATAATTATATAGGACTTACGCAGTTATCTGTCCAAAGGCTGGCATTCGCCTCCGACACGGTGGAATAAGATTTTTTTGAATTTTTTCGCCGAAGGCGAAAAAATTCAAAAAAAGATAGAACATTCCACGCTGCCGTTCATCGTGAGCCTGTCGAACGGCAGGCGAAACAGGTTTTTTTGTCTAAGGCGATGGTTCAAATCAGCTTGATAGTTTCGGCTATCACGTTGCGCCTCTGGTAGGGGCGAATAATTATGCGCCCCTACGCCAACTGTCACGCTGAAGTGGCCGATTCTGAAACATGCCTAACACGTAGAGCATGCTGCACGCATGGCTGCTAAGAAGCCCGTATAAGTATAACAGAATTAGTTTCACCAGCTTGCCTGGCTATCTCATGGAAGCGTAGATGTGCGCTGAGCTTGCTATCCAGCACGATGCGTTGCATGCCTGCCACCAGTATATAAAAGAAAGGAAACGGCCTATGCATGCTGTGTGCGTAACAATCTGGAACTAGTACCGCCATGAACAGCAACGCCCTGATGTCGCGGCGATCTATCCTGATGGTATCCATGCAACGCTGGCAGCTGCACTCCAGGGTTATGGCTTGCAGACTCGTACAGCTACCCTGGATGAACCAGAGCATGGTTTGACGGAAGCGGTTCTGGCGCAGAGCGATGTGTTGATCTGGTGGGGGCATAAGGCGCATCACGAGGTATCCGATGAGGTGGTGCAGCGTGTACAGCAGCGTGTGCTGGCTGGTATGGGGCTGGTAGTGTTGCATTCGGGGCATTTCTCGAAGATCTTTACCCGTCTGATGGGCACCAGTTGTAATCTCTCCTGGCGCGTGGCTAACGAGAAAGAGCGTTTGTGGGTGGTAGCACCTGGGCATCCTATTGCGGAAGGGCTGAATGCCTCTATCGAACTGTCGCACGAGGAGATGTATAGCGAGCCGTTTGATATTCCGCCGCCTGAGACGCTGGTGTTGATTAGCTGGTTTCAGGGGGGTGAGGTGTTTCGCAGTGGCTGTTGTTACCAGCGAGGACAGGGGCGAATCTTCTATTTTCGTCCTGGGCACGAGGCCTATCCAACCTACCATAACGCCCAGGTGCAGCGTGTGATTGCGAATGCCGTGCGCTGGGCCGCGCCGACGCCGGGTGCCCCGCCAGTATTTGGGCGCACTCAGCCATTGGAGCAAATCTAAGACAATGACTAATCCGTCTATGACAGGAATAAACATATCTAACGAGGTTGCATGAACATAGTTATTGTTGGTGCTGGTGTGGCTGGATTGACCTGCGGGCGTCTGCTGGATGAGGCTGGCCATAACGTCACGCTCATTGAGGCAGATGATGATATTGGTGGGCGTGTGCGTTCGGATTATGCCCTGGGCTATACGTTTGACCGGGGATTCCAGGTGCTGTTCGAGGCGTACCCGGCTATTCAACGCCATCTGGATCTCGAGGCGCTCAAGCTGCGCTTTTTCGATCCTGGTGCGATCATTTGCAGCCAGGGCAGGCGTGCCGTGCTGACCGATCCATTGCGTGACCGGGATATAGCTGCGCTATTTCAGGCAGCCCTGACAACCGTGGTGACACCGCTAGACAAATTGCGCATCCTGCAACTGGCACTTGAAGTGCGCTCCCAGAGCGTAGATGAGGTTCTGGCTGGTGTAGATACATGGACGCTGGAGTATTTGCGCCAGCGTGGTTTTAGTCATCGTGCGGTTGCGGCGTTCTTTCGCCCGTTTTATGGCGGTATTTTCCTGGATCGCACCCTGCAAACCAGCGCCAAATGCTTTAAGTTCGACTTTAAGATGCTCAGTGATGGCGGAATCTGTGTGCCGTCCGCGGGCATGGGCGCAATCAGTTGTCAACTGGCCGCGCCGCTACACACAAAGAGGCGTATCCGCCTGCGTCAGCGTGTGGCTGGTTTGCAGATTGATGCGGGCCAGGTGACGGGTGTGCATTTGCACACTGGCGAAGAAATTCATGCCGATGCGGTTGTGCTGGCAACTGCCGCCCCCGAAGTACGCCAGCTCTGCGCCGGGTTGCCGATAGAGGTATGGGAGACCTTGCCACAAGACTATGTCCAGACTGTCACGCTCTACTTTGGCGGCAGTCAGCAGCTCTATCAGGGCAAGAAACTATTGCTCAACAGCGCCTTTGATGCCTTTGTGAACAATGCCCAGTTGATCAGTAATGTTGCCCCCGAATATGCCCCCGAAGGCCGCCACCTGCTTGGTGTGTCGGTGATCGGTGTGCCGCCCCTGTCTGATGACGAACTGTTTCGTCGTGCTATGGCCGACCTGCGGCTGATGTTCTGTGGTGACACCCGTGCGCAACGCATCCTGGATAGCTACGAGCCGTTACGGCTCTATCGGCTGACCTATGCGCAGTTTGCCCAGCCGCCCGGCATTCATCCATACTTGCCAGATAATGAAACCGGGTTCCCCAATCTTTATTTTGCGGGCGAATTTACCGAGGCCAGTAGTATCAACGCGGCGATGATCAGTGGCGAAAAATGTGCCGCTCTGCTGATTGGTTCAAAATGAGACTATTTTTATGGAGTATAATAGAGTTGTACAAACTGTTTTCATATCCAGTGCGTACAATGTGCAAGTAATGTGCAAACAAGCAAAGAATGTTATCACGATATATCAAGGAGGCACAGGGCCAATTATGACGCCGGAAATAACCAATGTTCCTAAAGCGCCCCGCTGGATCAACACCGAGGCTGGCCACAAGGCCTGGTGCGAGTATACGCTCTGGCGTGGCAAGGCTTCCAAGGCATTCAGTGTTCAGGATCGTACCCGATTATTAGATGAGGCCGAACAGCTTACGCATCCTGAGGTCGTGATTGACGATCGCCAGGATACAACCGATACAACCGCAGAGGGTGAGCATCCCCTACCCGAAACCCACCTTTCCGCCTAAGATTATGGTTCACGGTTACTGCACCGTTTGGTTGGATGATACGTCCTCTCCCCCTGCCTCCTCTCCCTGGGTATGCGTTACCCACACGTGGGGGCATGCGGGGGCCTCCGGCCCTCACAGGTGTAGACTTTTTGGCCGCATCGCGTTGTGACGCCATCCGTAGGGACAAGCTTCTGCCTGTCCGTGCGGACGTTTTTTCGCATCAGAACGCCTTGCGGACACGCAAAAGCGCGTCCCTACGGAAAAACCCTACACATGAGAGGGCCTCCGGCTCCCGCACAAAGAGTTCTCGGCGGGGCGCAGCCCTGCCGGTACCCGTGGAAGGGGGCGTCCTGGCGGCCCATGCTGCACGTGGGCCGCCAGGACGCCTCGTCCGTCTTCTATCACCCCCTGCAGGGGCGAGGGAAGGGAGTGGGGTGATTCACGCACCAATCTGTCTGTGAATAGTACAGGAACGTTGACTCGTCTGAAACCTTGTCTAACGGAAAATAACCGACGGACGGTAGGGGCGGTTCGCGAACCGCCCCTACCAACCCATTTTCATCCCGACCGTGTGCGGCACAGCCGCATGGCGAACTGATATAAAAATAAACGTAGCACCGGCATCTTGCCGGTGGACATGCCAGCGATGGGTAGAGGCGACCAGCCGGTTGCCCCTCTTCGTCACTCAACAAACCTATGCTGCTGATTATTACTCCAAATCCGGCGGTCGATCGTACCATGGTTGTACCCCATATGCAACCGGGCAGTGTCTTGCGGGCTGAACGTGTCCTGGTTGCTGCTGGTGGCAAAGGCTTGAATGTCGCCCGCGCTGCCACGAGCCTGGGGCAACCGGTACGCGTATGTGCGCCGCTTGGTGGCTTCATGGGCGAATATGTCGCACGCCTGGCCGCCGAGGAAGGCATTGCCGGGCAGTGGAGCTACCATCATGCTGGCGAGACGCGCACCTGTGTTCTGGTGGTCGATCCGTATGGCCATGATGCAACGGCATTGAACGAACCAGGGCCGTCACTCGACGCGGATGACTGGCAGGCCTTTATGCAAACTGTGCATGCTGCCGCTGGTGATGCGAACCTGGCGACCATTTCGGGCAGCTTGCCGCCGGGAGTCCCCCCATCTGCCGCCACTGACCTGGTTCGTACCCTGTCGGCAGCCGGATGTCGTGTGGTGGTTGATACGAGTGGTGCAACCCTGGTAGAAGCATTGCGCGCCCAACCGTATGCCGTCAAGGTCAATCGGAGCGAGTTAGGTGCTGCCCTGGATGTGGCCGTAGAAACTATTGATCAGGCTGTAACCGCCTTGCAGCATCTGCGTGCCCAGGGCATTATGCTGGCGATTGTGACGCTGGGTAGCGCGGGGGCTTTAGCTATAGCCGATGAAGGTGTGTGTTATGTCTGTCCTCCCCCGCTAAAGAGCATCAGTACGGTTGGCAGTGGTGACTCGCTGCTGGCTGGTTTGACTACTGCTCTGTTACGGGGCGAATCACTGGCCGAAGCATTATGTCTGGGGGTAGCCTGCGGCAGCGCCGATGCCCTGACGATTGGCGGCGGGTTGATCGATCTGACTGATGTTGAGCGTATCCGCGCTGGTACAACGGTGCAATGGCTTTAGAAATGTTGCGCCCCTACGGGGGCGCAACGCGTTGTCCAGATGGAATGAACCAGTGGTATCGTGCGAGGGCAGGGGGGTGAGGGCGTGTTGTCCAACCAAACGGTACAGTACCTACGAACCTTGTTTTAGTTGCACCAGCCACAGATACACCGCGATTACACTGGCGGTTGCCAGGAGCATGATGGGCAATAACAATGCTAGCGGATCAGGAGCGCCGCTGGTCAATAAATGGCGTACTTGCACAACGATAAAGCTTGAACTAGTCCAACCGGGCAATGCCCACACAGGTATCGTTTCCAGGCTAAAATAGAGCGCCAGATCTGGCAGTTTGTTGATCAGGCCGGGATCATGCGGGATCAAAAAGATGCGGTAGCGCATGGTCAGAAAGGTCATCCAGGCGATCATCCAGACTGATAATACCACCGGCAGGCTACGCGACCGGCGTGCCAGCAGCGCATAGAGCAGCGCCAGGCCGAGCGTAAACCATGGCGTCAGTAGCGTAATCCGGCGCGGCCCAAACGCGCCACCAGCATACCACTGCCAGTGCGAGGCGTTATACAGAAAATAGGCCAGGAACGCCAGACTCAGGCACACTGTTTGCCAGCGGTTATGCCACCACAAAAGCGGCAGGCCAAGCATGCCTACAAAAAATGCCGGCGACCAGGGCAGTACCCCGCGCAGATCCGAGAAAAGAAATGCGATCAAGCGCAGCCGCCGCGGCTCAATATAGTCGCTCCCCTGGGGCACGGTGATAAATGTGCCATACAGGATCTTCCAGCTCAGCAACTGAGGACTAAATACCAGTACGAACAGCAGAGCAGCCAGCGTCCCACCCAGCAGCAGCGATCCAGCCTGCCGTCTGCGTTGCATAGCGGGCATGCGCAGTATCGTAACCAGCAGTCGGCCAAAGGTCAATGCTGGTAGCAGCAGCAGCAATGCGCTGAGCCAATACATCAGCACCATTGCACCCGCTGCTGCCCCCACAACCATCCAGCGCACCACAGTCGCACGTTCTTCCAGCCGCAACCATGCCAGTAGATAAAGCGAGGTAGCCGCCGTCGAGACAGCGTGGGCAAAACTGCCTTCACGCATGGCATAGTAGAGCAAGTTTGATCCCAGAAACACCGTGATCACGGCCAGGGTTGCCACTGGTGGCCGCACATAGCGACGGCTGATCTGATAACTAGCAAATAGTGTCACCAGGCCAGCTAGAGCGCTGGTAAACATGCTCAATACCACATAGGGTGTGTCATACCCATCGGCGCGCCAGGGCAAACCCAGACGCTGGCCGCCCTGTACCAGCATATGTGCCGTTGCATAGAGCGGAGTCCAGATCAGTGCCGGGCCAATCGCAAAGGGATTGATCTGGTAGCCGGTAGCAGTGTTATATGTTTTGTCCAGATCAGGGCCATGCGGGAAGGGTGCGTCACGGTATTCGTTGGCAAACTGCAAGTCGCCATCGATCAGCATAGAACGTAGATAGGCATAATATCCCGTTCCATCGCTCTGAACTGTGGGCGTAAATGTTGTCACCGTAGCAACCAGAAACACCCCGACCAGCCATAAACGTGCCCGGCGATCATCAGACGGCTGGATGGTTGGAAAACGACGCAGCAGTGCCACCAGCGCCAGCGCCAGCAGCGCCAGCAGGGCCAGCATCACCAGGTATGCCGCCATCATCAGACGTGTGCCGGGCAGCAGGTATTCTGTCAGCAGTAAAAGCACCAGTGCCGCTGCGGGTAATCCACCGATCAGCATACGTGGCAAACCAGCCAGAATGACACATCCAGCTAGCAGTAGCAGCCCCGGTGGTAGATAGGGGGCCGACCAGAACTGGCTGATCAGGTTGCGCAGGGTTGGCCTACCGATCACATCGATAGATACCTGATCGACTGCTACACCGAGTGAACGGGGGTCATTGGCATCTGCCAGGCGCGGCGACTCCATGCCAATGGCAATATCGCCCTCGCCAAACGGTTCAGGCGTTGTCAGAAGCACCTGGTACACACGCGGACGGGGTACGACGGCCATGTCAGCCAGGTTATTCCCCTGGATGAAAAGCCTGACGCGCTGCGGGCCATTCGGTTGAGGCGGGGCAAACATCCGCATCGTCAACACAGCCGTCTGCCCAACCGGCGGCCCCCACAGACGAATTTCAGCCGAGGGTTGTGACCAGCGATAGGTTATGCCGGAAACATCACTGTTTTCCGGTGCATGAAACGACAGCGTATAGCCATCATCAAGCGGCCCGCCGATATCCAGCTGCTGGTGCGCACGTGCTTGCCATTGCCAGGCAGCCCCACCAAGCAGAGCCAGTGCCAGCAACAGCCATATGCCTATGCGTTGCCATAGATAGGTTGGTGTTATGTTGAATAACATCGACATCTAAAGTATTATTCAAAGTGAGACATAGTTTCAGATAGGCTAATTGTACTGTACATATCACAGACGGATTGGTCGCGTGAGTCACCCCACCCCCACACGGGTAGGTTTTTGGATGAATCGCATCAAGACGCGCTATGGCACCTCTCCCCCCTGCCTCGCAGGGGTGGGTTTTTTGGCCGGATCGCATCCCAACGGGATCGGTAGGGGCAACCCCCCGTGGTTGCCCCGAACAGCGTTTCTGGCATCAGGACGCCCTGGGGCAGGCACGGGGGCCTGCCTCTACGGAAAAAACCTACCCCTGTGAGCTCCCCCCTGCCCCCCTCTCCCCGCAGGGGAGAGGGGGGCGAGGAGGAAACGGGGGAGAGGGCCTATCGTCCAACCAAACGATACAATACTGGTGCACCATGTCTAAGCAGGTGTAACGCACTTCAGTATACCACCATAGTTTTGAGGCAAATCGATAGTATAGATTCGCGTGCCTGTACCTGTTTACGATCAGGGGAGCGCCCGCTGATCCGCACACCGTGCGACCCAACTGGCGCCAGCAGGGGCAGCAGCAGAACGAGATATCCTCTGTGACTCCGTGTCTCTGTAGTGTATCGCTTCCCCCAATTGTGAACAGGTAGCATTTTGCGCTTTCTTGTGCATCTGCTATACTCACAGCAATAGCAGCATGCTGCACCCTTTCATATCACGCCAGGAGCGATCGCTATGGTCAGGCAGCGCGATAAAAAAATCAAAGTCGGTCGGAATGATCCATGCTGGTGTGGCAGTACGCGCAAGTACAAAGACTGCCATGCCCCTGTCGAACAGGCCCAGCGCGGTGAACAACTCAAACTGCGTCAGGCCCAGGACACCCTTTTTCCGCGCATCATCGAAGCAGCCCAGAGCGTTCCCGAACGTTTTGCAACCGCACTTGAGCAGTTTTGGGAAGGCAAGTATACACCAGAGCAGATCAGTGAACTGGACGATCTGGAGGAGGAGCGTGGGGCCGAACGTTTTCTTACCTGGTTTGCCTTTGACTATCGCCAGGACGATGGGTCAACCCTGGTTGAGGAACTGGTTCAGGCAGCCGCTACGGGCGGTTTCGAGGTCGATCCGTTTGAGCAGTGCCTCTTGACCCACTGGGCCAGCGTACGTTTGCGTCCCTACCAGGTTGAGCAAGTACGCAAGGGCAGCGGGTTGCTGGTACGCGACCTGCTCGATGAAATCGTCTATACTGTGGCCGACAATGCCGCCTCGCGCCGTATGGCAGCCGAGGAGATTATGGTGGCGCATCTGGTGCCTGTGGGCGGATGGGCTATGCTGACGCCTGCCCAGGATCATGATCCACCGTATGGCCGTGATATTGACCAGGAACCAACTTATTGTCTGGCTGGCGCAGCTGCCCAGCTAACCGGCGACACATGCGAGAAACTGGTCGAGTTTGTCGCATTGCACCTGGAAGATCTGCGCCGTTCCCAGCCAAGTGCGACCTGGGATGATCTGCTGCGGCAGCGCAGTTTTGTACTCAACCATTTCATTATGGCGCTGCCACGTGAAGTGTCTGATCCAACGATGGTCGAAAATATCGTGATGAAAACCCGTGTCGCCCTGGCACTAACCGGCCAGTCGCTGTCAGGTCTGATTGGTCGCGGCAAGTCTGCCGATCTTCTCGATGAAGCTGAAGATGAAACCGACGCCACTGATGCATTACGCACAGAGGAATAGCAGCTTCAACAGCGACATCTAGTAAATAACAGGACGTACGCGATCCTCCTTTCTCCGGGCGGATATCGCCTCCGGTTGGCTTTTTCCAAAATGTTTCGCCGTAGACGAAACATTTTGGAAAAGAATATAAAATTCCACGCTGCCGCAGGCGAAGCGGTTGCTCTTCAAAAGAGCAACCGCTTCGCCTCCCGTTCGTCAAGCTCACGGCAGGCGGTGGAGTGGAAGATGATCTGTTGTTTTCAAAAAATTGTCCCTTCGGGACAATTTTTTGAAAACAAGAATATAAAGTACCACGCTGCCGCAGGCGAAACTCGTCTTTCTGAAAGTTAAACATCTTGTTTGACTTTCCACCGCATACGCGTAAGCCCGATCAAATAACAGAACTACCCTGGATAAATCTGCCCGGCTTCTACCCGTAGCCGACGAATTTCCTGTAAAAAAGCCGGATCAAAATCACTGAGATCCGTAGCAGTCAGCAGCGTCTGCTGGTCAGGGCGCTGAATGGCCCCCAGCAGGTGCGTGCGTCGCTGTGCATCCAGTTCACTCAACAGGTCGTCGAGCAGCAAAACAGGATTCTCACCGGTGCGCACATGCATCAACTCGGCTTCGCCCAACTTTAATGCCAGGGTGACGCTGCGCTGCTGCCCACGTGAGCCAAATATACCCAGATTGACCCCCGCTACACTAAAGAGCAGGTCATCGCGGTGTGGGCCGATCAAGGTTTGTCCACGCTGCAGTTCATCACGGCGTAATTCGTGCAAACGGGTAGTTATGCGACTTGCCAGCGATCCGGCATCCCGGGCTGTACTGATGTCAAAACCGGGTTGGTAGCTAATTTGCAGCGGATCAGCTTCGCCGGTGATCTGGCTATATAACGGCCCCACCAGATTATTGAGATCAGCAACCGCACGTAATCGTTCGGCCAGCAGATAGCCCCCCGCCGCCGCCAGTTCACGATCCCAGTAGCCCAGTTCATCATCTACGGCCCGCAGGGGACGACGGCGTTCACGCCAGGCGCGCAACAGGCTGTTACGTTGTTGTACCAGCTTGTTATACTGCGACAGAGTGCGGACATAGTGTGGATCAATTTGCGAGAGGGTGACATCGAGGTAGCGACGACGTTCGCTCGGTGGGCCATCAACTAGCATCAAATCGGCGGGCGTAAATAAAACAACGCGCAACTGCCCGACCAGATCCAGCGCACGGACAGTACGCCGATCAACCCGCACAAGCTTCTGGGTTGTGCCGGTCAACTGTCCGCTATCGCTGGTGCGTAACTGGGTAATCACCTCCAGGCGCACGTGTCCGGTCAGCCGTTGCACATCGGCCACCAGGCGTGTAAATGGAGGCACACCTGCTTCAGCGGGAGTATTCCAGCGCACCAGTTCGCGGTCAGTGCTAGTACGTGGTGATCGGGTTGTCGCAATATAAAACAGCGCTTCGAGCAGACTCGTTTTGCCAGAGGCATTCGAGCCATAGAACAGCGTTATTCCTGCGCTCAAGGGAAGATCAAGTCGCTCATAACGTCGGAAGTTACGCAGACTCACATTAGTGATGTGCATAATGTACCTGAAGCATGCAGCGAGATACCGTGCGTCAGGCAGTATCAAACTGGCCAGATATACCTGTTTACACAATACGCACAGCGTACTACGCAACCCGCCTCACGCATACACATCTAGCGTCAGTTGGCGCAGGGCAGCAAGGTTCGCACAATTCGTACAGAACATCGCCACGCGCAATTCTTTCAGATAGCTCTGAAGCTCTTCGACAACTGCTTCGACGCCACGCTCATCGACCGCTGCCGAGAGGGCTGGACGAGCGGTGGCGGCATAATCTGCACCCAGCGCCAGGGCCTTGGCTACATCAACCCCACTCCGCACGCCGCCACTGCCGATCAAGATACTATCCGGGAAAGCTGCCCGAAGCTCACGGAGTGCCTCGGTGGTAGGTATGCCCCAGTTGGCAAACGACCCGGCCACGCGAGCGCCATTCTCATCAGGCTGACGAAAACGCTCAACCTCGCTCCAGCTGGTGCCGCCAGCACCAGACACATCGATAATGCGCACACCCACCTCATAGAGGCGGCGTGCATCTGCGGCACTGATACCATTGCCAACTTCTTTGGCAATCACCGGCACGGGCAATTCGCGGCAGACCTGTTCAATACGCAAGAGCAACCCTTTGAAGTTGGTGTCTCCCTCGGGTTGAACAGCCTCCTGAAGTGGATTAAAATGCAAAATCAGTGCATCAGCTTCGATCATCTCAACGGCGCGTCGGCAGTGATCAACCCCAAAGCCATAATTGAGTTGCACAGCCCCCAGATTCGCCATCAGCGGAATAGTTGGCGCAACCTGCCGAACCTGGTATGTCGAAGCCAGCCGCCCATCGGCGATTGCGGCGCGCTGTGACCCGATACCCATGCCCAGGCCAAGATACTGAGCTGCCTCGGCCAGAGTTAGATTGATGCGTTCAGCCTCGGCGGCACCACCTGTCATTGAACTAATCAACAATGGGGCACGCATCTTCTTGCCGAGAAAGGCGGTACTCGTGTCGATCTCGTTCATATCGAGATCAGGTATGGCGGTATGGGGCAGGCGGTAGGCGGCAAAGCCGGTGGCAACCCCCTTGGCACTGACATCTTCCCCAAGAACGATACGGATATGATCCAGCTTGCGTCCTTCAATGGCGCTTGAGTCCGGCATAGTGGGGGCTCCTTGCGTAAGTCACCGTGAATGATAAAATCATACCAGTAAAGCCAGGGAGCGTCAAACCAGGGAAAGTAGAAGGGAATCTAATGGCTATCGAGCAGTTCTATATGCCAGAGTTGTCTGGTCAGCTTGCCGCCGATACGTTAGTACAGGATCTGCGCCGGATCAATGGCGTTCGGGCTATCCAGATTTCACTTGCCACCCACACGCTGCGCGTGGAACACGACGGTCAGGTTGAAGTCAGTACGCTGATCAAGGCCATCAACCGGGCCGGGTATGTCGATGTATCAGTTCTAGCATAACAAAGCCAACTAGAGATATTCGCGCTGTGTGACGCGTCGGCGCCACTCTTCCTTGATCTCAACGGGGGTACCTTTGCTCAGCAAAAAGTCGAGCAGCAGCCGGTTAAAGCTATTCGACTGTTCCAGGAAAGGAAAGTGATTAAGCTGGGGCAGTTCAATTAACTGATGCGGGCGATCGACATTATTGTTAAACGCTGCTCCTGCATGCTCAGACGGTACAATGGTATCCTTTTTGCCATAGACCGCCAGCAGAGGCATCTCACGCAGTGCTTCCAGATCAGGACGTATGTTGGTAGCAAGAATCGATTGCTGCACACTCTGCACCACATGTTCGTGCAGATTGTCGGTATCCTCCAACAACTCCTGTTGCACTTCCGGATCGTCAACGGGCAGCGTGCGTACCAGCCTGGCCCAGATATTGGTGGGATTGGTGCGCCCCATCAACCGCGAGAATGTACCAGGTTTGATCAGATCATTCAGAATGGCCCCTTCAATCGGCGCAGAGACCGCCAGCAGGCGCGAAAAACGTTCGGGTTGCTGGCTGGCTGCACGAATGGCGACCATGCCACCTAATCCATGTCCAACCAGCGTGGCGCGCTTGATCCCCAGATCGTCCATAAAATCATACACCATCTGCACATAAGCCGGTATGGTATAAGAATCCTGGTTGCGATCCGACTCGCCAAAGCCCCAGAAATCAATCGCATAGGCACGATAGCGTTCTGATACGACATCCATTGTGGACACCCAGTAACGCCATGAGCCGAGCCAGCTATGCAGAAAGATAATGGGCTGACCGCGACCGAAGACTTCATAGTGCAGTAATCGATTTTCTAGAAGTAGTACGCTCACCCCTCATACCCTTCGGTTGTGGTTGTTGTTTCAGATTGGGTTAGCGGAATAATAAAGCTAAAAGTGCTACCCTTGCCTTGCTCACTCTGTACCCACATTTCACCACCATGCTGCTCGATCATCGATTTGGCAATCGAGAGGCCCAACCCCGTACCGCTCACTTCGTCGCGCAAGGGATTATCGGCGCGATAGAACGGCTGAAAAAGTTTCGCAAGTTGTTCGGGCGACATACCGACTCCATTATCTTCAACCTCGATCTGCATCATACTGGCTGGATTGAGAAAGGCGCGCACAGTAATTGTACCCTGCGCATAGGTGTATTTCACCGCATTGGAGAAGAGATTCAAGACAACCTGCGTCAGGCGACGTTGATCTGCGATGACCGTAGGCAGGGTATCGTCGAGTTCAAGCACAACCTGCATATTTTTGTTTTTTGCCTCAAGGCCTAGCGATTGAACTACATCGTTGATAATCGCTGGAATGGATACTTCGCCAAAGTATAGCTTGATTTTGCCTGATTCGATGCGGGAAATATCCAGGATATCTTCAATCAGGTCACGCAGACGATTGGCATTCTTCCGGGCAACCTGTAAGCATTCGTTCTGGGTAGCATTCAGCGAACCAAGTGAACCAATCAATAATAGATCAACATGCCCTTTGATGGCAGTCAGGGGTGTACGCAGTTCATGCGACACCTTCGAGATAAACTCGCGCTTGGTACGGTCAGCTTCAATCTCGCGGGTTACATCTCGCAACACCGCCACATCGCCGTAACGCTGATCATCTGGCCCAATCACACGGGCTATGTTAACCACAATCGTTTGATCTGGTTCAGGCAGCACGAGCGACATACTATAAATACCCTGCTGTTCACCGGCTTTTTCCAGTCCTTCACCAAGTCCATGATAGATCAAACCGGCCCGTTTGCGTTGCTGTTCATCATGACCAAATGATGCGAGTATCGCCATAGATTGATTCAGTACTTCAGCCGATGGAATCCCCAGCACATTTTCCGCCGCCGGATTAAACAACGCGATCCGCCGTTCTTCGTCTAGTACAATCACGCCCTCCGTGACACTCTGCAAAATAGCCCGGCTCTTACTAGTCTCTTCACGCTGCTGTTCAAGCAGATCGGCCAGCCGACTAGCCATCTCGGTGATATAGCTGTACAACGTCGCATTGTTGATGGCAATCGCCACCTCGTTGGCAATCGTCGCCAGCAGGCGCATATGGGCCTCGGTAAAGTGACTGATCTTTGGACTGGTCAGGATCAACACACCCAGGGTTGCATCACGCGTCATCAGCGGCACGGCGGCCACCGAGCGTACATCGTCGGCACGACCTGCTTCGATTACCCAGCGTTTGTCCAGGCGCACATCGTCGATCCGGGTTGGCTCCTGGTGGTTCAATACCCAGCCAGACAACCCGCCACCGTTGTGGAAAACAATCGGTTGGCTGGCGCTTCGTACCACGCCCCGATCTTGCAGTACCGCCCGGCACACCAGTTCGCCACTCTGCTGTTCACGCAACATAATCGAGCCACGTGAGACACCCAGGTTGGTCGACGACATCTCGAGTGCCCGGCTGATAATTTCATTCAGATCGAGGGTTTCCGTCAGCGCCAGCGTGATCTTATGTACTACCTCGAGGCGCTCTTTTTCATCATAGACCTGGTCGTTGGCTTCTTCCAGTTCGGCGGTACGCTCGATCACACGCTGTTCCAGGTCGGCGGCCAGGTTGCCGCTCTTCAACGCCTGGCCAGCCTGATTGGCGAGAATCGAGAGCAATGACTTCTGATGATCCGGCCACTCGTGCGGTTGATTGGTACCAACCCAGAGCACCCCCAGGCGTTCTTCGGGTTGCCCCAGGGCAATGCCCAGAACACCGCGCATGCCCATCTGGAGGGGGTATGATCCCGGGTTCAGTGTGGCCAGATCACTAATTGCCAGCGGCCGATCCATCTGGAGGAGCTGGTTGATTAAATCCCTGCTGGCCATAGTCAGGTCATCATGTTGATACATACCATGGCGATTGGCCAGAACCTGGCGCTGAATCTGCCCATTCGCGTCACAGCGTATGACGGCGGCTGTTTCGGTATCCAGCAGATCCAGGGCAGCTCGCGCCACCAGGCGCTGCATCTCGTCCGGGTCAAGCGTTCCCGACAACTTGACACTGACTTCATACAGCGCCGTCATCTCACGAACATTCTGGCGCGTCTCACCGATCAATCGGGCATTTTCCAGGGCAATTGCCGCCCACGAGGCAATCGTTGCCAGCAGGCGCACATCGTCGGGGCCATAGGCATGTTCACGGACGTAATCCTGGATACCAATCACCCCGATTACCTTGTCGGCTACAATCATTGGCACACCCAGCCATGCCCGCGGCCAGACCCCGCTGGTCAGGGGTTCTATCTGCAGGCGTTCCAGTTCGGCATTCAGATACGGCTCTTGCAGTAACAATGGTTCACGCATACGAATAACCTGGCGTGTCAGGCTGTTATCGCCACGCACAGGAGCCATGCGACGGCTAAAGCCTTCTTCATAAAAGAGCGGGAAGCTAATTTCATCATGGGCTTCGTCGTGCAGGGCCATGTAGAAGTTGGTTGTATCAAGCAGGCGGCTGGTTTGCCGATAAATAAGCGCTGGCAGTTCCTCGAAGCTCACTGTGGCACTTAACGCCTGCCCAATCTCATTAAAGGTTGCCAGTTCCTCGATGCGCCGTTCACGTTCCGTAAAGAGATGGGCATTGTTGATTGCCACGGCCACCTGGTTTGCCACCGTGCGGACAAAGCGCAGGTCGTTTTCGTCAAAGGCATATGGTTCATAACTCTGCACATTGATCACACCCAGGATACGTCCGCTCGACATAATAGGAGCGACCAGGAACGACTCTTCGACGCTCTGATTGCCGACACGTCTGTCTTCGATATCCAATCCCATTGCCCGCGCCTGAGCCGCCGTATGGATGAGCAAGGGCTGGCGGTTACGAATAGCCCAACCACTTGATCCCTGGGGTAATGGCACGGCGTCCATCGTGACACGTTGGCCCTGATCATAGCAGATCGGATACGAGAGGATTGTAGTTTCTTCGTCATACAGGCCGATCAACGATGTTCGAATATCGATAATTTCACTAATTCCTTGATGCAGTTGCTGCAACAGGTCGTTTAGTTCAAAGGTGGCATTCACCGTTGCACTAATCTTGTTAATGGTAGTCAACTCGCGCACACGCCGTTCCAGATCCTGGAACAGGCCTGCATTCTCGAGCGCCATCGCCGCCTGATCGGCCAACCCCGCCAGCAGGCGAATCTCATCCGGGCTAAACATACGCCGTTCCGATGTCATGACACTCAGGACACCGACGATACGTTCGCGCGAGATTACCGGCACACCCATAAAGGAAACCAGGCGCTGCTGGCGGTTAAAGTCGGGATAGAGCGAATTGCCCAACTCCTGTATATCCGCGATAGCCAGCGGTTTACCGGTAGCGGCCACCTGTCCGGTAATGCCCTCGCCCACGGCCACCTGCATGGTACGCCGCACTTCCATCGGCACGCCGTCCATTGCGGCAAGGGTCATAATATTATCGCTACCAATACGCCAGAGCGCAGCCGTTGTGACATTCAACTGTCGGCGCGCCAGATCCATCAGGTTGTCCAGTACTTCCTCTGGTTTCAACAGTGAACTCAGCAGACGGGCGGCCTCCAGCAGGGTAGATAACTCACCGACTTTTACCTGAAGCGCTTCGGCATTTGAATGGGCTTCAGCAAAGAGACGGGCATTTTCCATTGCTGTCACCGTCTGGTTCGCAATGGTCTGGCACAGTTCCAGGCTTTGTGGTTTGAGCAGCACCTGTCGTTCGATAAACTCCAGGCAGATAAATCCGATTACCTCGCCACCAATAATCAAGGGCACCAGCGCAATCGATTGAATATTCAGGCTGCGTAGTGTGTCACACATATGGTACAGTAACGGATCATGCTGGGCATCATAGGCCATCAATGGTGACAGATGTTCATCGAGCCAGTCGATAGCCGGGTTATCGATCAGCGGAATGGTGAGCATATCGGGCATACTGGTGGTGACATACTCATCGACGATCGGGGCTATGCCAGCCATGCGATCATAGAGTACCAGGCGCGCCTGGTCAGCCCCGGTTTCATGTGCCATTGCCTCGATCAGCGTACGGCGGATATGTTCAATATCCAGGGTTGAAGCAGCCGACGACGATACGCGGTTGAGCAATGCCAGGCGTGCCACCTGGCGGGACTGTTCGGCAAACAGGCCCGCATTTTCCATCGCAATCGCCAGTTGATTGGCCAGTGCCAGCAGAAACTGTTTATCACGCTCTTTGAAGAGATGAGGCGCAAAGCCCTGGACACACATCACCCCTAGCGGACGGTTCTGGATGCGTAGTGGCACACCCAGCCAGGATCGAATGCGTTGATCATCAACAAAGACCGGATCTGTCTCTTGCAAGTTCTGTTCCGTTACCAGATCGCGCACGAGCAAGGGATAATCATGGTCGATGACATAGCCAGGCAATCCGGCTTTGGAAACAATGCTCTTGTGGAAGCGAGGCATGATAGCACCACGTTCCAGGAACAGGTCAAAGCAGAGTTGTTCAAACTGCGGCAGATACGAAGCAATATAAAAATGATCCGGGGTGCCTAAATAGGCCGCAATCTGTTGATAGACGCGATCCAGCAGCGTATCCAGATCCATGGTCGATGTTGCAGCCGCCCCGACCTGATAGAGCGCACGCATCTGCTCGGTCTGCGCGTGGGCGGCGTCGAGCAGTTGACTATTGGCCACGGCGATAGCGGCCTGATCAGCAAAGATCTCCAGTGGTTCAGTGATACGCGGGGTTGGGCGTTGCCGATAGATCGGGTCACTCACAGCCATCAGGCCAAGCAGGCGATCCTCGCTGCTGGAAAGCGGCACAAAGAGATGATCCCCCGCCTGCCACTGATGACTCAGCGACTGACTGATTGACTCTGTTTGTGCATCGGGACTGCCCTTGATATCCATAGCAGGTCGTTCAGCCGCAGATCCATCGTCATAGGAAAAATACAAGAACGTACGTGTATCAAAGCCAGCCTCAATCACACTGGTAGCATCGGCAGAAATAAAATAGCTGCGCCCGACTTGAAATTGAGGATCAAGATATCGGCGTGCCAGCGTCATGGGGAAAGCCCCCTGGGATAGGCGTGCAATCTCGGTGAGTGGCACACCGGCCCCGGCCACGGCACGCAGGATGTCACTGTTATCTGCATCCAGCAAATAGAAAATGACTGTACGAAAATTCTCAGATTCGATCACGCTATACCCGACCTGTTCCAGCAGATCGCTCAACGAGCGGTTCGAACGTAGCGCCTGACCAATTTCTAACACACTTTTCAGGAGCGACTCGCGATGGCGCAGCAGTTTCACCTGATGCACTTGCTCTTCATACCTGCGCGCATTGCCAATGGCCAGCGCAGTCTGATCAGCCAGAGCACGGACAAACTCTACGGCATCCTGGTCAAAGCCATAGACATCGGGGGCAAGAAGGAGCACCACCCCAAAGATACTGCCTTCATAAAAGATCGGAACAGCCAGCACAAGCTGGGCATGCGGGCAGTACAGAGTGGTACGCTCCATGTCGGATACATCGTCATTTAGAACCGGTTCTTCATGTTCCAACGCCGCATATGTTGTTTTGAAACAGTCATTGATCGGTTGTTTCAAAAGCAGTGTACGCTGGTCGCGGGTATATCCAGCTACCGCAGCAATATGATAAGGATGCTGAAGGCCATGCGTATCGGTATCTGCAACGACACGTAAAACAATCAATCCATGGCTGGCGATGGTTGCCTTGAGGGCCTGTTCCAGCACAAACTCTAGAATTTCCTCCTGGTAGAGGGTCATCGTTAACTGACTGCTGATTCGCTGCAAGGCGCGTAACTGTCGAACCCGCGAACGCAGATGTTCGTCGGTCTTCTCATAGCGGCGGGATCGCACAATCGCCTGGGTAGCCTGTAGCGCTACAACGGACAGCAGATGTCCGGTTGACTGGGTGAAGGTATCGGGTTGATCACTCACCAGTTCAATCGTGCCGATCAACTCATTGTGAACCTGCAGCGCTGTCCCCAGATATGCAGCCACCGGAGGAGACTGGTTGTTGGTATGATCAGATTGCAGCGGAAACGGGTCAGTCGGCAGGTCAGCCAGACTAACCGGATAAGGCAGGCGCACCAGACTCTCAAGTAATTCGATACCGGGTGTAGGGATGCTTGCAAACTGACCACTCTGAATAGCAGTGCGCAATTCCTGGGTATAGGGGTCAAACAGGCCGATGCGTACGCCAGAACAGGGAAACAGGATCTGGACGATATCCAGCAGGGCTGTGAGCGCCTCGTCAAGCGACAGGTCGCCGCTGAGCCGCTGTCCGGCCATCTGCAGACGCTCAAGATCGGTAATGCCGGGAAAGGTAGCACTAACCGGTTTGCCTGGAACCAGGGCATCCTGGTCGGATGGATGTTTCTGGTGTAAACGGATATGAAACAACAAGCCGATCTGCGCCGTCAGTGCAGCAAAAAACTGAGCTGTCAGATTATATGCCGTATAATTGACCGCGGGCAACACCAGATAGCCGACCTCTTCGGCATTGATAGACAGGCGGTAGTAGCGTTCATCGGATGGATAAGATCCATTGCGCCTGATAATCTCTGCTTCCTGTTCATGGCTTAACCCCCAGCTTGCCCGCACCTCAGTTTGATCCGTACCGGTAGCTGCGACCATACCCCATGCGAAGGGCAGAAATCGTTGCAACAGATCACAGACATTTTGCGTCAATGCGGCAATATTCTGATGGACTCCATACTGCTGGCCACATAGCGCAAGCTGGCCCAGGAGCTCCCAGTGATGAGTTGAGGACGAAGCAGTAGTCGCATCCATAAGCGTGAGAAAGCTCCCCTATTAACCGGGATTGGCACATTCCGGTGGTGTGCGCCCCTGGCGCATGGCCATCTGGTGTGAACATAGCCGATGGACGGTAGGGGCGACCGGCCGGTCGCCCCTACGCCCCATGTTCATGCGAACAATGATCTACTGGTTAGTTCGACAGATGTACGTAAATAAGTATGCCATATTGCATGAACGTACCATTGCACCTGTTCTCTCATGTATCGGGCAAACCAGTTATAGTTTATATCTGCCTCTGCTCTGCGTGAAGCGGGAGCGTGGAATCGGTTCACCGGATATATTTTCTGTCTGCCCCTGAAGCTTACGTAAGCGAAGAGGCAGAAGATGCGAACAGATTTACATGTTGGGTACGAGGAAGCTGCCTGAGAACGAGAGGATCGTAACTCAGCGGGCGCGACCATAATAGATAAAGCTTTTCTTGCCCTGGTCGCGCGCCAATGCAACAGCCTTCTGACGTGTTTCTTCGGCGGTTTCACTCAGCTCGCGAATATCGTAGAACGGTCCTTCCTGACTGGTCAACACCCCGATCGAGAGCGACATCAGTGGCACCTGGCGTATACTACCATCTTCAGTGGCTACTTCAAGTGATCCCTGTTTGCGATGCTTATAGTTGTAGTGCAGTCCAATTTCATTATCAAAGCGCTCAATCAGGCGTTCTCCCACGCCACGTGTGCGCTCGGTGGCGGATGTGACGACGAAATCAGGGCCTACCACCATCTGGCCGACAAAATCGTCGGGACTGCCCAGTTCATTGACAATCTCGCTCAACAGCAAAGCGGTAAATTTGAGCACATCTTCGCCAGCCACAGCGCCATACGACTGTGTAAAGGCATCAAACCAGTTGATATGCACCAGAGACAAAGCCCACCCCTCGTTTGAGAGCAACTTGCGCAGTTCATCATTGATGATCTCGGCTGTAGGTAAATTCGTCACCGGATGCGACTGATTCTTACGACGCGCATCATCAAGCTGGTTCTTGACAATCGTATGCACTTCCTCAATATCAAACGGCTTCACAATATAGTACTGCGCCTGAACTTCACCTAGGCCTTTGAGTCGGTCTTGCCGTTCACCACGGGCGGTCAAAAAAATAATCGGAATATGGCGTGTACGCGGACTGGCGCGCAGGGCCTTGCCAATTTCGTACCCCTCGATATCCGGCAGATTGACATCTAGCAGAGCTAGATTGGGGGGCGTTTTGCGGCAGATCTCCAGGGCTATTTGCCCTCGCATCGCTGTGAGCACTTCGTAGCCCTGCGATGTAAAATAGATCTTCAAAAGGCTTGAAATGTCGGGCGCGTCCTCAACAACAAGGATCTTTTCCTTGCTCACAGCAGTGTCCTCCTAGCGTAAAACATGGTTGGATGTATGATGACTATTGGTTGACATTGACAGAGATGATAATTCTGTTGTATCGTCTGGCTCGTGCGCAGGCGCGGTTGATTCGATCGGTGTGATTGAACGCGAGAGCAGTTGTGATTGCTTTCCATCTGGATCATACACCCTGGGCCAGTGATAGATCAAGCGGCGGGCCTCACCGGTTTCTTCATCGATCTCGTCCGGGCTAAGGCCATTTATATTATCGCGGATCAGGTTATCCTCGTGATTAAATATCAAGGTTGTATTCGAGCCAATCATGCGCGCCGGATAGATCACAAAGCCACTGCCAATTTTACAGTTATGCCCGACAGCCGAGCCAATCACGGCCAGGCCGACGTATTCTAGCTGGCCTTTATGGTAGGTACGGATCTCACCGCCCAGTTCGCCACACAGATGAAAATCAGTGAAGACATTATTGGCCCCGATAAACGTATTGCGCCCCACAACCCCCAGTTGTAAGGTTGTATTCTGGGCCACCATCGAGTTTTCCATCATACTTGACATAAAAATTGCAGAATTAAAGGGTAAAAAGCAGCGATCGCTGATCACGCTCAGCATAACCTGACTACCCTGCATAATATTTACATTATTACCAATCAGGCTATTAGTAATAACTGTACCGGGACCAATATAGACATTATCGCCGATAACAGTTGGCCCGTGGATAATAGCTGTTGGATCAATGGAACAGTTCTTGCCGATTTTTACCATTTTACGACTGGCCAGAAAGTGATTGCGCCAGCTTACCTCAAATGGATTAATGCGTTCCCAGAATGCCTCTAGCACCAGGGCCAGTTTGTAGCGAAATGCACGGAAATCATCTGCTTTCCAATGTCTAATCCGTTTCAGACTGCTACGATCCATTATATCTTCGGTATTGCGTGCCCAGCAAAAGACGCCGAGAGGTGTATTGGCCAGGAAGATATGCACCCAATTCTCGATCGATAGAAATGCGCACAGGGGCACCTGGTAAACCAGGTCGCCCTGAGTAGGTGCCATATAGCGTGGAACGCGATAGTAGCCCATTTCACGCCCTTCGGTCTCGATCACCAGGGGCTGGGGTGACTCGTTCTGCCCGGCCGGATAGTAGTACATATCAGCTACATACAGCCCATTCTGCATACGAATGCCGTCTTGCAGGCGTAGGGCATGGGCTTTGATCATCTGGTCATGTAAGCTAAATGCAATCTGGCAGGGCTTGCCGCTGGCACGCGCCTGCTCAATAAATGTATCAATCAGTAGATCATTAAAGAATAAATTATCTTTATGGATAAGAAGTTCTTCGTCAAGATGGCCATTCTGTTGATCATAGCTATAAAATTCATCAAGTGAGTCGAATTCAATTGCACGTTTACAGTGACGTGCCAGCAGATCTCTCTGTAAAAGCCAGAGTGGCTTGTTGAGAATACGTAGATCTCGCGCTGGCTCGCCAAAGGGGGGGATGAGTGTTTTTTCACGAATGACGATTCGCTTCATTTGGAAAGCCCCTTTCTTTGAACCGAACAATGGACGCTGTGTTCCTGTGTTGATTTGTGTCCTTTAAATTTACTATACACAGTAGGGGTTGTTGTTCACAAGAGGATTAGATTACATTCCTATTACACGTAGTAAGCGTATCTTTGGTATTCATGGTTTTCATTGTACACGATGGCTATGCCTTCGTCAATGCATTCACTCAGAACTTCTGGCTTAAGGGGCAATAGTACTGTGGAAAATGCAAGATTGTGCTATTGAGAAATTACCTGTAAACGGGTTTATCGCTAATTGTTCAAGAGGTGATTGTAAAGCACACTGCCGCAGGCGAAGCAAACCTTTCAGGTAATCAACGTCGGGTCTGGTACATTATCGCATAACGCGTCTGATGTAAGTTGAGGTCAGGCATTAATCGTGCCCCAGTGAACAACCTGGTTCGAGAGGGTTGTAAGTGCTTGAGCATCCACAAAATGATCTAAACGGGTAATTGTCATGCGTAGCAGGTTGATCTGTCCAGGGGAGGGCAGGCTGGTAGACGTACCAATCAGGGTCTGCACCATGGCGATATAGGGTTGGATCAGTTCAGTTGGGGCGTAAGGGGTATGCTGGATGGTGTGCAGTTCGACTTCAAGCTGGTGGCGGGCGGTCTCCCATGCGATGATATGGGGCATGCTGTGGAGCAAGATCAGCAGCTGATCACAGCGTGCAATGGCTGCCTGACGCGGCCCGGCTGTTGTATCGGGACTGGTGGTTGATGTAGCGGATGTATGCGTGGTGCCGGTTGAAGTAGCGGATGCATGGGCCGAGGCCGTGGCCTGTGTAACCGTAGACGATGTATAGGGTAATGTAGGAGGATCTGACCGGGTTTGTGCATGGATCGGTTCCCCGTGAGCGAGTGCAATCAGGCGCTGCATACCATCGCGTAGCAGTCCTTCGATTTCGCGGGCATAGCCGATCCAGGCGCCGATCTGCATACGGAAGGGGTCGGGTAGATCACGGGATCGCCCGGCCAGTTCACCCAGAGTGACAATTGATACATGGGCTTGAGGATAGCGTGCGCGTACAACACGGGCAATGCCACTATCGACACATATCAGCAGGGTGGCTGTGGCAACTATGTCGTCGGTCAGCGAACGGGCACGATGCTCTTGAATATCTAGACCAAGCGTAGTCAGAGCGTCGCGGGCTTCCGGCTCAGCCGGGTCGCCGTCGTGGCCAACCACACCAGCAGAAGCGATTGAAAAGTCTGATATATGTGTGGCCAGCATGCGACGCAGAATAGCGGCGGCCATAGGCGCACGACCGGTATCGGCACCACCAATGAGCAGAATGATTGCTGTCATTTTTTAATCCGCATCTTCGCTATGGGCACGGTTCTGCTGTTCACGTAGGAAGAGCAGAAAAGTGCGTGCCATTGTACGGTGGTCAGATGTCAGCGCGTCATACAGGGTCAGAAAGGCGTCGCGGTCGCGGTTCGAGCTGGTGAATGAATAGTCGTCGCGCCCGGCAGCCTCGTTGATCAGTTCAATCGCGGTTGTACGGAACTGGACGGCCAGCGCCTCCAGTTCGGTAATGCGCACACCGGTTTGCCCAGATTCGATACTGCTGATATACGAACCGCTTACGCCGATAGCGGCCCCCAGCGCCGTCTGAGTGAGGCGGTCGCGCTGGCGTTTACGTTTAATGACGTCACCTATTCGCTCGTTGAGGGATGCCATTGAGTGTGTTCCTCCGAATTCAGGTACCTTTCATATGACACGAGGTACGCGGTTATGTTCAAACCAGACGTTTGATCGGACAAACAACTTGTTTCGCCTGCGGCAGCGTGGAATTTTACATTCTTTTCTTAAAAAATTTTCCCGTAGGGAAAACTTTTTGAGAAAAAGATCCTTCTTCTACCCTATTGAATGCACGATCATGTACGTCTGATCATATGACAGAAGTTATGCGGTCGTCCATTCTCCGGGCGGATATCGCCTCCGGCAGGGTGGAAGAAAACCATCCTTTTCCAAAATTTTGCGCCGGAGGCGCAAAATTTTGGAAAAAAATAGACAATTCCACGCTGCCGCAGGCGAAACAGATCTTTCATCCGATCAAACGTCTGGTTTGATACGACCACCGCGTAAGTCTTATTATATGACAGGAGGTATGTGATTCGCTATAGATCAGCGCAGACGTACCACCAGCCGGTCGCCCTCGCGGCTGGCCTTAATATTCGGATTGCCGCGTAACCCTGCTGGTAGGAGCATATGGCGACGATAGGGACCGGCACGGACAATGAACTCATCGCCGCTGATTGTCAGGCGTAGGGCTTCACGGGGCAACCCTGGCAAGTCAATTGCTATAAATGGTGGTGGGCCATTGCCATACTCAACCGGCGTGATCGATGCCAGCAGATTGTCGAGGGAGCGCCCGGCGAAGATTTCCTGGCTGAGCGTCGTGAGATCATCCAGGTGCGCGGAAGGTGCATGGAATGGCAGATGCAGCAGTGGACGAGTTGCCCAGGTTGTGGTTGCGCTTGCTAGCACGGTGTGTTGATGTGCAGCCAGCCCAGCCAGGCGCGGGTCGGTCAGGTCAGTGGGTAAAAGTGGGCCAACAGCCACGGCCTGGACGGCCAGGCCATACAACTGCAAGGTTGGGATCGAGATACATGCCTCATGCAGAGCGGCACTGTCGGGACGCAGCACATAGCAGACGCCGGAACGCCGCATATCGATAGCCTCGTCGCGCAAGCGTTCAACCTGGACACGCGCATCCTGAACCTGGCCAAACCAGTCAAATGGCAGCAAGGCAGTCGGGATCATGGCCCGGCTGATCGATGCGTTACTCTGCCCGGGGTCGCGATCCAGTCCAAATAGCAGGCGCAGCCCCCAGCGAAAGCCATCGGGCACAGCCAGAGCGCGTAACAGCGCACTATCGCCCCCGGCGTCGATCACGACCGTGTCGTACCCGATCGCCTGGCGGCGCAGGTGATCCAGACCGAGCAGCAGATCGAGACCGGGAAGCAAGGGCAATTCATCACTGCTAAGCGTAGTAGCAACATTATTGCCCAGGCGTGTACGGGCTTGTTCCCACACATTGCCAAGCGCCGTGACACTATCAAACGCCCAGAAGTGTAAACGGTTGCCAACCGACTGTGGGGTAGCGGCATCCATAACGCCTAGCAGTGTATGTAAGCGATGAACCGGCCCCAGGCTCACCAGAAGCGTCTGGCGACCGGATAAAGCCGCAGCGTTAGCGTAGGCTGCGGCAGCCAGAGAAATTGACAGATCGGCATTGCCGGTAAAAAAAAGTGTGTGCATATTTTCCAAAAATGTGCGTCTGGCTTACTCTTTGGGTCAGTGTATATAGTGTAGCACAGCTTGTCGCTTCCTGGTCACAGGGAAGGGGCTATGCATGACCCACTTATTCGCGCTAACAAGAATTTTCGGTGTGGTGTGGCGGCAAAGCCGCTACACCACACCGAAAACGCTTCATCTCGGCGGGGTTGCGCCGCGCCGGAGCCGTGGATGGCAGGAAGTTGCTATTTCTACCACGTCAGAATGGGATAGAGCTACGTACAGAAACTACTTTCGCATCGTTGCGCTATCGCTGATATAATAGTACATGTCATCGTTGTGACGGTGACATGCCTGACAGATACTCATAACAATATTGTGTTACTTTGTTTCTATCTTCACCGGTTCAACAACTGGCACAAGCGGAGATAGGAATGAAGAGGAGGGTTAGCCAGATGTCAGATATACTAGGACAACAAACGATAGATACATTCCTTGACAGGCTGGCGTCGAGTGATGCAACGCCGGGCGGAGGCAGTGTGGCCGCATTAACTGGTGCGATGTCCGCTGGTCTCATTAGCATGGTATGCGCATTGACCATTGGCAAGAAACAGTTTGCTGATTTCGAGGAAGAGATTCGGACAATTCATGCGCGTGCTGAAGAGATGCGCCACGAATTGCAGCAACTGGCGCAGGAAGATATTGACATCTTTCAGCGTCTCTCGGCTGCCTATAAGCTTCCGCGTACAACGGACGCAGATGCAGCCAGCCGTAGGGCGGCAATCCAGACTGTGACACGCCACGCAACCGAGATACCCCTGCGTGTGGCACGTACTGCAGCAACGTTACTGCCGTTATGTACCACGCTGGCAAATCGGTGCGGGCGGCTGGTCGTCAGTGATGTGGGGGTGGCGGCTGTGCTGGCCCGTGCGACAGTACAGAGCGCCCTGTTGAATGTCGACATTAACCTGACTAGTCTGGAAGATCAGATCTATGTGCGCGAAGTACGTGTGCAGATCGAGGATTTGACGATTGGTCTGGCAGAGGAAACTATTGGTGTCATCGAAATTGTACGTACGCGGATCAATCAGTAGTCAGATACTTTATGACAGCAAAAATTCTTGATGGGCGGGCGATTGCCCAGGAACTGCGGGCAGAACTACGGGCCGAGATAGGCACCTTTACGCGGCAGTACGATCAGGTGCCGCGCCTGGCAATTGTACAGGTGCAGGGCGATGCTGCCTCGGATCGGTATGTACGTAGTATTCGCAAAGTCTGTGATAGCGTTGACGTTGAATGCTGGCTAACACATCTTCCAGAGAATGTCGCGCAAGAGATGCTGGATCAGACGATCCAAGAATTAAGTACAGATGCGCGGGTACATGGTGTACTGATCCAGATGCCTCTGCCCGCGCCGCTCTCGGCGGAACAGGCGGTGATGCATCTGGATCATCGCAAAGATGTCGACGGTATTCATCCGATCAGTGCTGGCCTGATTGCCCAGGGGCGGTCGGCACTGGTTCCCAATACACCCGCTGGTGGTATGGAACTGTTGCGGCGGTATGAAATTGACCTGGCTGGCAAACGTGCGGCAGTGGTTGGTCGCAGTGCGGTGGTCGGTCGGCCTATGGCGGCACTGCTGCTGCATGCCAACGCCACGGTGACGATCTGTCATTCACGTACCGTTGATCTGGGAAGGGTGCTACAGGAGTGCGATATTGTGGCGGTGGCTGCCGGTCGGCCTGGCCTGGTGACTGCGGCAATGATACGCCCTGGTGCAGTGGTGATTGATTTCGGGATTAATGTGCAACATGATGGCTCGATTGTCGGTGATGTCGACTTTGCTGGCGTTGTCGAAGTGGCTGGAGCCATAACACCTGTACCAGGCGGTACAGGCCCAATTACCAATGTGATGCTGCTGCGCAGTGTTCTGACGGCAGCGCATAACCAGATGGCGGATATGAAAATAGCCGATGGACGGTAGGGGCGAGCGGCCGCTCGCCCCTACTTGCCCATTTTCATCCTAACCGTATGCGGCGTGGCCGCATGGCGCACTAAGACATAGTTCGTGGATACGTTGCATGGATGGCTAACGTGGAAATAGCCAACCGGTATGGGCAGGTACGAGCGACATATATGTCGCCCGTACCTGCCCGTACCCACCCATTTTCATGCGAACGTTGTGCGTATAATTCGCATAATGTACTAATTATGAAGATACTTGTACTCGGCCAAGATGGGCGTGCCCATGCACTTGTCTGGAAGCTGTTTAACAGTGCCTACTGTGAACAGCTTATTTGTGCGCCGGGCAATGGCGGCGCGTCTCAGCTTGCGCTCCAGATCGATCTCACTGGTGAGCAGGTGGCCGAGGTAGCGGGTTGGGCATTTGATGAGAATATTGACCTGATTGTGCCGTCCGAAAGTATGTCGTTGCGTGCCGGGTTAGTAGACGAAGTGGTGGCATTGCAAATAGGCGTGTTTGGTCCTTCACAGCGCTCGACCCGGCTGGAACAGAGTCGTTGTTATGCTAAAGAGTTTTTCTTACGGGCTGGCTTGCCAACCGCACGCGGCAAGCCTTTTACGAATCTGGCAATGGCAGAGAAGTATCTGGCCGCACAACCGCTGCCGGTTGTGATCAAGGCTGATCATCCCCTGGTTGGTGATGGAATCTTTGATGATCGTTATGCAGCCCTCTCGGCCCTGCACGATCTGTTTAGTGATCGTACCGTCGAGGGGGGCAATGCGGGGGTGGTGATCGAAGAGTTTCTGCCGGGTGCGCGGGTATCTTTCTCGGCTTTTACCGATGGACGAACGGCTCTCTCTCTGTTGCCGACCCGCCTGTACGAGCGACTGGAAGCTGGTGATACCGGCCCGGTTGCGCCTCGTATGGGTGCGCATACCAGTAACTCGACCTATGCTCACAAGTTGACTGGCTTTCTGAATCAGCGGCTGATGTTGCCAATTATAGATGCACTCGATCATGAAAGTATTCCCTACTGGGGTATTATTGGGATCGATTGCATTATTACCGCACGGGGGCCTGCAATTACAGCATTACGCTGCAGTCTGCGCGATATGGAAGCTCAGGTTGTGTTACCGCGCCTGGAAGATGACCTGGTGCCTATTTTGCAGGCAACAATTGCACGGCGGCTGGATCAGATTCCGCCGCTGCGCTGGCGTGATGAGGCTAGTGTGGGTATTGCACTGGTGGCCCAGGGATATCCGCACCACTCAGCCGTGGGTGCTGCGGTACAGGGGCTAACGGATATTGACGAGGGCGTGCTGGTATTTCACGACCAGACGTATAACGCCAGCGGTTTGCGCTATAGTATGGCATCTAATCGTGGTATGACCCTGTTTGAAATGCTGGGCCTGACCGGGCACAGTGCTGCGATCACAACAACTGGTGGGCATGTACTGACAGTTGTAGCTCTGGCGGCAACCCTGAATGGCGCACGTGGTCGTGCCCTGCTCAATGCCGAACGGATCAGCTTTCCAGGGCGCTATTATCGCGAGGATATTGGTCAGCGCGAATTTGATTAATTAATATCATATACAGAATTTTGTCGGGGCGGTTCGCGAACCGCCCCTACCGTCCAGCAGCTGTTTTTACATCAGTTCGCCATGCGGCTGCGCTGCACACGGTTGGCATGAAAATAGTAGGGGCGACCGGCCGGTCGCCCCTACCGTCCGTTGGCTGTTTTTACATCAGAAACTTCCCATTGCGATAGATCAATTGATTGTCGGCGTATACTTCACTGGCGGTACGCATGTCACAGACCATATCCCAGTGCAGGGCCGACTCGTTGCGTCCGCCGGTTTCAGGATAGCTGGCCCCCACTGCCAGATGCACCGTGCCGCCGATCTTTTCATCGAAGAGGATATTGCGGCTAAAGCGGGTAATACCATAATTAAGCCCGAAGGCGACTTCGCCTAGATACCGGGCACCGGCGTCCATATCGAGCAGAGATTGCAGCAGCGACTGACCTTTTGTTGCCGTTGCCTCAACCACCTTGCCCTGTTTGAAAACCAGTCGCACGCCTTCGATTTCCTGACCACTGTAGATAGCTGGAAAGCTATACGTAATCGATCCCTCGGCGCTATCCTCGATAGGGCCAGTGAAAACCTCGCCATCCGGGAAGTTTTTATCGCCAGCCGCATTAATCCAGGTGCGCCCGCCCACACGATAGGTCAGGTCAGTCTCATCACTGAGCAAGCGAATGTGATCGCAACCGGCCAGGAAATCGGCGATACGCTGCTGTTCGACATAGACAGCTTCCCAGGCTGCTACTGGATCGGGGGTATCAAGCAGGCCAGCCTTAAATACAAAGTCGGCATAATCGCTGAGCGACATATCGGCATCCTGGGCGCTAGACTGGGTAGGAAACTGGGTGACACACCAGCGTAGTTTATCCTCGGCGGCGCGTTGCAGCATACGTTCCTGTAAGGCACGGCGGGCATTGCGTGCCAGGGCAATGCGCTGCGGGTCGATGCCACTCAGGCTACGCGTATTCTCTTCACCCAGAATTGAAATGGTTGCGTCGATCAGTTCGGCTTCCTGGCGCTTTAATTCGGAAATATAGCATAGTTGTTCATCGCTGCTATGGCGGAACATGATCTCGTCTACACCATCCAGCGCGATGTTGGTAAAGGGGTTGGCCCCGGCCAGAAGTGCCTCTTTGTACAATTCGTGTACCAGCGGTGCAGTAACGGCATGGCCGTTGATGCGAAACAGGTCGCCCGACTTGAGTTTGAGTGAGTAGTGAACCAGCACACGGGCCAGCTGGGTGATGCGGGGATCAAGCATAGATGTACTCCTTCCAATGCATATAACATAGTATACCCTATCAGAACGCTGCAGACCACAGAAGCGCGTCCTGACGTAAAAAACCGTCCAGGTGAAAGCCCTACCACAGGCGCATCGTCTGTATGCTGGCTCACAGAATAGATGTTTGTGTGGTGATAGGATCGCATGATTCTGTATGCTGTTGCCTAATTCCTACGAGGAAACGATGATACGAACCTGGAGCATCGCCGTTGTGATTTGCCTCGGAGTGCTGGTAAGTGCCTGCCGCGGGACACCGTCCGACCCGGTAGCACCTGCGTCGATGCGTAACCGCCTGCCAACAGTCACGCCGATTCAGCCTACCAGTCCCCCGCCAACCGAGCAAGTACTCCCTGCGACAGTCAGACCATCGCCACCCCCGCCACCTACGATTACCCCCGGCGTGGTCGAGACGGACGATGGCCCGGTTACGCCGAGCATGGCCCGCTTAGGTCTGGCTGGCGAACCGTATGCGACCCTCGGCGATCCTCAGGCCCCCCTCACCGTGGTCGAGTTTGCCGACTTTGGTTGTGACTACTGCCGTCGGTTTCATCTCCTGACGTTCGAGCGACTCAAAGCTGACTATATCGACACGGGCAAAGTCTACTATGTGTACAAAGATCTGCCAGTGACCAGCCAGCAGGGCGCACTGGCCGCGCAGGCAGCCGAGTGTGCGGGCGTACAGGGTCGTTACTGGGACATGCATAATCTACTCTTTGCCGAGCCAGAGGCCTGGTATGGCGGTGAGGCAGCGGCCCTGGAGCGCATTCGCGCCACGTCTGAGCTGACAGGCCTCGACACCTCCGCGCTAGAGGTTTGCATTGTGCAGGGCAGTCAGTTGGCCAACATCGACAGCAACTTTGCCGAAGCCCAGGCGCTGCAAGTCTATGGTACGCCCATGTTTTTTATCAACGCGAAACTACTGGCAGGGGCGCACCCTATCGAGGTCTGGCGTGACATTCTGGATGCAGAACTGACCGAACTGGGGGGAGACTGATGGTGACGCGGCGACTTGATCTGATATCATCGCAATATTTCACAATGAGGCGAGGACGGTAGCTCTCAGGGGTAGTTTTTGGACGGATGGCATCTCAACGCGATCCGTAGGGACACGCTTCTGCCTGTTCATGCGGACGTGTTCCGCATCAAGACACCCTGCGGACGCGCTTCTGCGCGTCCCTACATCCCTAATTTTCATGCCGATGTCAGATGACATCTGTGATGGGCGAGTCATCTACGCCTGCGCCGCTACTTTTCATCAACGGTAACACCACAACAAACGTACTACCAGCGCCGGGAGTACTAGAGAAACGAATCGTTCCCCCGTGGGCCTCAACTGCCACACGGCAAAAATAAAGCCCCAACCCTACCCCCCGACCACGATCTTTCTCTCTAGTCTGGTAAAAACGCGTGAAAATATGCGGCTGTGCTTCAGGCGTAATCCCCCGGCCCGTATCGGTAACTGAAATCTCAATCGCCTCCTGATTATCCGACAGATACGCTGAGATAGTCACCTCGCCACTCGGTGGCGTAAACTTGATCGCATTATCGATCAGATTATTCAATATACGTTCCAGAAGGCGTCGGTCAGCCATAAGCATAGGCAGTTTATCCGCAACAACCCGACGCAGGCCTGGCAGATCGGTACGGGTACTGACTTCAAACGGCTCACACACCGCCTGCACCAACCAGGCTATCGCAAGTGCCTCATAGTTCAGGGCAAATTTACCAGCTTCCAGGCGCAACGCGTCCATCATAGTATCAAGCATGTTTTCCAGAAACAGCGCACTCTCATAGCCGACATGCAGCAACTCGTGCTGAACTGATGGGGCAAGCTTTTGCGATAGCATGGCTTTAAAGCTTGCCAGCAAGTTATGCAGTGGGCCACGTATATCATGAACCATCATGCGGGTCTGGTCTTCAAACCAGTGCAAGCGTGCCAGCAGATTGGCATAGGCCGTAGCCTGGGCAAACTCTTGTTGCGCAGCAAAAGCCAGCAACTCGCTAAACAGACGCACAACCCTGTCCATATCGGGTTGATAGAGGGGAAAGGCACTACGTGCAGCCTGGAGTTGATCAAGTTGATTGTCATCAGCCAGGATCAGATGCTGTTCAATCACATTTAGGGTATCATCCACCGCAGACGGCGTAAAATTCCAGGATAGCTTGAACATATGCGGCTGGCCGGTAGCGTCACGCTGTTCCTGTTCGCTGCCATATACCACCACACTACCGTGTACGCCCAGCATACACAGCAGGAAAGACTGATCGGGCATGGCCTGATCGATCAGAATCAACAGACTATGCTGCTCTAACCGGGCAAGACTGAACAATTCGTGCCAGTCTTGCCCAACCGAACAACTACTGATCACAAACATCCCCACCTGCCCGTCGAACAGAGTAGCCTGGAGACACTGCACCAGATGGTGCAGTGCCGCCAGGGTATACACTCCCTCGACCAGCATCGCATCACCAGGCCTACGCAGAGTGGCCATAAAATCATCGGGCATTGATTCAGGAGATTCAGGATAGAATGCCTGGTTCATAGATATTACTACTTATTCATAACGTAGCGCCACCAATGGATCAAGGCGAGCTGCCCGTGCGGCCGGATACAAACCAGCCACAATACCAACCAGTGCGGCAAAAGCCAGTGCGCTCAGTGCCAGCCACCAGGGGACAATAAAGAAGTTTGCATTAATTGGCAAATCTTCACGTTCAATATACCACTGAATAACCCGGTTTAAACCAATGCCAGCCACCCAACCGCCAATGACCCCTAGCACACCACCCAGCACACCAATCATACCCGCCTCGAGCATAAACAGCCAGCGAATATCGCCCCGTGATGCCCCGATAGCCTTTAATGTACCGATCTCGCGTGTACGCTCGTAAATGGCCATAATCATGGTATTCACAATACCCAGCGAGGCCACAAACAAAGCCAGACCGCCCACCGAAGCCAGCATAATATTGATCACCGCAAAAGCGCGGTTAGCCGTATCCAGAATTAACTCCAGCGATTGCACGCGGAACCCCTCTTCACGAAAAGCCCGTACCAGGCTGGCCGCCCCGCCCACATCTTCAGCCCGCACAACCGCAAAATCATAGCCCTGCACTGCCAGGTAGTCTGGCAGATTAAACCACCATCCCTTCATCGCGGCCATATCGTCGACCGCCACCTGAACCTCGTTGTCGCTGCCATCAGTCACACCAATCACCGTCAGCGCAAAGCTTTCTTGCTCACCTCGCGGACTCTGCAGCACCAGGTTGACTTGCTGGCCAACCACACTCTCTGGCGATGTACCAGACGGTAGAACGCCCTGGTTCAATACAATCGTGCCCTGTTCCGCGCTAATGGTGATATTTCCGGCAATTGCTTCCGGAGGGCGCGAAAATGGATCAGGAAAGGAGAAAGGCGGTTCAACACTCACCGCACGAATACGGCCCCGTTCACCATCAGCCAGCATCGGATATTCTAACAGGGTCGTGACTTGTTCCAGACTAATCAGCGGTATCACCGACACAACATTGGGCAACTGCCGCCACTCTGCTGCTATTTCCGGGCTAATGACTTGCTCACGCATGGGGATACTAAACTGCGTAAAAAAGTTATCGCTCTCTGCGTCTCGCGGACGCACAAATACATTCTCCAGGCCCAGACGAGCAAATTGGCCTTCTATCTCGCGCTGGACACCCACGCCCAGCGAAACCATCGTGACAATTGTGAGAATACCCACAATTACGCCAGTTGATGTAAGAATTGTGCGTACCTTGCGCCGTCCTAGATTCTGCAAGGCAACGCGCACCATATCTCCAGGTGTCATGCGTTCCTCTATACTAAGTTGTATGTGTTTATTGGATCATTGTAGTTCAGTATAACACCTCAAGGTGAATTTCGCTGTGGCTGGAAGCAACATTACACCTGCTACCTGCGTCGTAACATGGGGACTTGCGAGGAGTCGGAGGCCTCACAGGAGTAGTTTTTCGATATCACGACGCACTGCGGACGCGCTTCTGCGCGTCCCTACGGAAAAAACCTACCCGTGAGACCGGAGGCCCCCGTAAAAAATAGTGTTGTCGGTGTGGTGTGGCGGCTTTGCCGCCACACCACACCGACAACGCGAGAATATCAGCGGGGTGGGGGAACCGGACGGGGCATCCTGGCGGCACACGCGGAGCGTGTGCCGCCAGGATGCCCCATCTCCCCCCTCTCCCTGAGGGAGAGGGGGGCAGGAGGGAGAGGGCGTATCGTCCAACCAAACTGTACAGTAACCGTGAACCATGCCAAAATATAAAGGAGGAACCACTCATGGGTGTTTTTAGTGGATTGTTTGGCAATGCATCCGAAATAGATGTTCAGGAACTGGAAAGAGAATTTAGTGCCATCATGGTCGATGGCGAACAGATCGACAAGGCTTTTAGAATCCTGCGCGACCTGTTTGTCTTCACCAACCGCCGCCTGGTTCTAGTTGACCGTCAGGGCACCACGGGCAAAAAGGTCGAGTACCACTCGATTCCCTATCGCGCAATAACGCACTTTTTGGTAGAAACCGCCGGTCACTTCGACGCCGACGCCGAAATGAAAATTTGGCTCTCGGGTAATTCAATGCCCATCGAGCGTGAATTCAAACGGGGCACCGATATCATCGGGGTGCAAAAAACGCTGGCTCAGCACGTCTTGCGTTAACAATTCACAATAGGGGACGTCGCATGCTTTCACGTGTAGACGTTGTGGGCGGATGGCATACCCATAGGATCGGTAGGGGCAACCCCCCGTGGTTGCCCCAGACAGCGTGTCCGGCATCAGGACGCCCTGGGCAGGCACGGGGGCCTTGCCCCTACCCGAAAAAATCCACACCTGAAAGGTTGCCGCATGCGGGCACCCCTGCTTATGTCTGTCCGATATCCTCTGCCAGCCCGCCCAGCTTGCGCACAATCCCACCGTGGGCAACAGACGACGACAACAGTTGAGCCACAGGCATCGTCAGCCCTGGCGGGATAAATTCTCCGGCAATCTCAGACAACGGTACCAGCACAAAGGCGCGCTCGGCAAAGCGTGGGTGTGGCACCACCAGTTCGGGCACATTGATGATGATGTCATCATAAAACAGAATATCAATATCAATTAGCCGTGGCCCAAAGCGCTGGCCAGGTTGACGACCAATACGTTGCTCCAGGTTTTTTACAAAACTAAGCAGATCATACGGCCTTAATGCGGTGTACCCCCGACATACCATATTAAAAAAGCGCGGTTGCTCTGTTACGTATGCCGGTTCCGTTTCATACACCGACGACAGATCGGAAAGACACACCTGTTCCCGCAACAACTCAACCGCCATACTCAGGTTGTGCCGCCGATCACCCAGATTTGTGCCCAGACCAAGGTACACTCTTTCATACAGGTTCGATCGCTCTGTCACGGCTGCTCCTACATATGTCTAGACACCTGACAGGTCTTAGAAATTGTTTGAAGAAGGGGGAGTGTGCGGCGCTCAGGGGCGGTTTTTTTGGGGATGGATTACATCAGAACGCCCCATGGCTCCTCTCCTCCCTGCCTCTTTCTCCCCCGCCCCGTGCAGGGGCGGGGGAGTTTGGATGGAGCATCCATGAGTCATCCCGAATTTAACATGAGATACCAACCAGTTTGTTGGCAAACGACACCTGCTTGGGTATGATGGAGGTGCTGTATCCATTTCACATCCTAAAGAAGTGTCGCACGGTGTGCGCCTCTGGTGCATGGCGGACCAATATAAAAACTACCACCAACCCAACGCCATCCCCAGAAAATAGACCACTGCCAGCACGCCAGCAACAACCATTGTCAACTGCAGATTAATCGCACGCTTGAGTACCTCACGCGCTTCAGGCGAGAGTTCACGGCGCATCAACAAATTTGACGACCACACCCAGAAGCCCACGCCCATGCTAATGGCCCCCAATGAGGGAATACCCCAGAGATAGCCCTCGGTCCAGATATTCAAGCGCGATGCAACAATGCCCGCCAGCAGCAAAGCCATACAAATTGCCACTGCACGTGGAGTACGTTTAGCCAGCGAATACGCCATGCTATCGACCGTGCGATAATTCGGAATAGCATTATCAACTGCCTTACCCACGCGCACAAATGGCTTCGACATAGTTTTAAGCGTATTTTTCACCGCACCAACTGGTCTGGCAGCTTTATCTTCTGCCTCGTAGCCATAGCGACTACTCTCCGACATACGTTCGCCCTTTCCAGATTACACCATGCCCCCGACGCACCCTCCAGATACTACGGAGAGCGATGGTACTATAACATGCAACACCCAGTGGCCAGAGTAGCGCAAAGATCCAGGATAAACCATACCAGCGGCGGAGTAACCAGATCCAGAAGCTCAATGCTAATACCATTGTCACAACTCCGTGCAGGAAAACAGCCCAGGCAAGCATGTCTGCGTGGCTTATCAACAAGAAAACCCCCAGGATTAACAAGTCGAATGGCCCGAATGCCAGCATGATCTGGCGCGCACCAACCCACACCGACCGTTGCTGGCCACTGCGGAACCCTTCACGCGCATTTTTTGTCAGGCCCTCTACTACCTCCTGCCTACTGGTATACATTCTCACATGTAGATCGTGTGTGCCATCCGCAGCGCCAACGCGAAAGCCAGTTATGCGAAAAGCCTGTGCCAGACGCACATCTTCCAGAACCGTGCCTTTCACGCAGGCATGACCACCTACCTGTTCATAGGCGCTACGCCGCACGAGCATACACTGCCCAAGCGCAACTGTTTCGTCGGGGCGTGCATCAGGTGCATTCACACGCTCGATTGGAAAGATTGCATGAATCAAGCCCAGGAATGCTGGTACGAGTAACCGCTCCCAGAATGTTATTAACTCTTGAAACGGAAAGATTGTCAGCATATCAAACTGGTGATGCTGTGCATGCGTTACCATGGCAGCCACCAGGTCAGGTCGCGGCCGTGTATCAGCATCCAGGAAGAGTACCCACTCGCCCTGAGCATAACCCACACCTTGCTGGCAGGCATAACACTTGCCTGTCCAATCGGCTGGCAAGGATGCCCCCTGAAACACCCGCAGACGCGTATGCGCTTCGGCATAGCGCGCCAGGATAGCCGGTGTTTCGTCGGTGGAGCCATCGTCTATGACAATAACATCATAGCGATCATACGTCTGCGCAAGTATACCATCAAGACATAGACCAATATTGTGTGCTTCATTCCGTGCTGGTATAACCAGTGAAACCCATGGCAAATCAGGCTCATCAGCAGAGCCTGGCCGCGTAAGCACTGGGATGCAACGAATACGCACATAATCCTGGAGTATACCGACTATCAGGATCAGCGTGGCCGCGCTTACACAAAGCACGACAAACATGGTTGACTATAACCTCACATAAGAACTGTCTGTATAGCGATTGTACCTGTGTTCAGAGGGGCTGTCAATGGCATGTTCCTGTGTAGAGGGGCAGCATGCTGTCTCTCTGATTGGTCCAGTCGATCAGCATCTCGACAAATCGGTCGTGGGAGATCGGAGGAGGAACAACCTGCACGGTTGGGGGCAGCAGCATATTCCAGGGACCAGATTCAGCCGTGTCGGCCAGTACCAGCAATCCTTGAGCATCAACTGAACGTAGATGAGTGAACACGCCCTCGGCTAGAGCATAGTTGGTAGCGGTATCAATAATCACCAGGTCAGGAAAATAGACCACATACATACCCAGTGCTTCTAGCATTTCTGTGGGTAGCAACACAGACCAACCATACTGATCTCCAGCCATCTGAAGCATGCGGCCACGGGTTGGATCGCCCACATAGATCATGATCTGCATATGTTCAGATGTGTGTATTGATGTGTCATTCATCATTGTAGGGTTCCTTTCAGATCTACGGTGTACCAGGTGCATCCTGTCAATGACAGAAGTTTCGCCTGCGGCAGCGTGGAATGGTCTATTCTTTTTTCAAAAATTTTCCCGCAGGGAAAATTTTTGAAAAATAAAAACCTATAGTTCCATCCTGCCGGAGGCGAATCCCAGCCTCTGGCTGGATGTCCGCATAACTTATGTCAAACATATACAATAATTCTATCTACATTCTATCCACGTGGCCAGGTGTGCCGGTGATCCCATTCGCAACTCCGCATCGCATCACGGCTATCGACACCCCAGTACCATGCGGCTAGACTAAAGCATACCAGTACTGTTAGCAGAAAGAGGAGAACTACCATAACAGGTGAATCCTTTCTATTAGCATCAACCATTTTTGACACAGCGACGCCTATGCCGGCTGGCTCTCTCGAGTCCGGGCTAACTGCATTTATCTATTTACTGATCGTCGTTGGGATGTTGGTTGATGTTTAGTACGCTGTGGTTCGCATAAAACTACCTACCTACGAAGACGCACTCTCTATGATGGCTGGCGCAATTGCCGTGCGTACAGTTCCTATCATACGTCATAGTGCGTTCACCATCTACGGACAAGATCCGGTCTTTCAGGTAGAACATTGTCTAATCACGGTCTAGCATACAAGCATATCGCCGGGTGTACTATCCACTTCTTGCTATCGAATGTCCGGCTGACACTTGTTATCCTATCAAACCGGTGTTATCATGTCAAACGAATAAAATTGATAAGTTCTATCGAAATACATGATGGAGGATTGCTCTGATGGATATCCGTCAACTCGGCACCTTCCGCATCCTGGCACACACGCTTAGCTTTACTCAGGCGGCTACAACGCTGAACTATGCTCAGTCGACTGTAACCGCGCAGATCCAGGCTCTGGAAAGCGAACTGGGCATTCCACTGTTTGACCGTCTGGGCCGGCGCGTAGCCCTGACCGATGCTGGTCGGCGGCTGCTGCACTATGCCGAACGGATTCTCGATCTGGCCGAAGAAGCGCAACGGGTTGTCACCAGTTCGGACGAGCCAGGCGGCGTGCTCACGATCAGTGCGCCCGAATCGGTCTGTATTTACCGTCTGCCGTCTGTTTTGCGTGAGTATCGTGCTCGATGCCCGAATGTACGCCTGCTCTTTCGCCCGGTTGCCTGTCGCGACGCCTTGCAGTATGTCAGTGGGGGCGAAGTTGATGTGGCTTTCGTGCTTGATACACCGCTGGGATCATCTCATCTGTTTATCGAATCGCTGATCACCGAGCCGATCCTGGTAGTAGCACCCGCAAATCATCCGCTCACCAGGCTGCCGCGTGTGATGGCGACAGACATGGAGGGTGAGTCGGTGGTGCTGACCGAAACCGGATGTAGTTATCGGGCGGCGTTTGAACGCGATCTAGAGGCAGTTGGTATTCGGCCAACCTCAATGCTAGAATTTAGCAATGTCGAGGCGATCAAGCAGTGCATTATGGCAGGCATGGGCATTGGCGTTCTGCCCCAATATGTCGTTGCTGCAGAACTGGCCCAGGGCCACCTGGTAGCGTTGCCCTGGGCCGAAGCAGATCTTACCATGGTGACGCAGATGGTCTGGCATCAACAGCGTTGGGCCTCACCAGCGTTACGTGCGTTTTTAGAGGTAGCGCGCGAGCAGGTAGGACAGGAATCACTCATCATCGATAAAGCGTCGGTTTAATTCGGCATACGCATCAATACGCCGGTCGCGCAAGAAGGGCCAGGCGGTACGTGTTGCATCGGTACGCTCCAGGTCGCAGGGAACCACCAGTATGGCTTCATGGTCACTCTCGGCGCGCGCCAGCACCATACCACTGGGGTCAGCCACAAAACTCTGGCCCCAGAACTCGATCCCTCCGTCTGCTGCGCCCTCGTGGCCAGTACGGTTGACACTGACCACATGGCAGCCATTTGCAATGGCATGCGAACGCTGAATAATCTCCCAGCTACTATGTTGCGCCGGGCCATGTTCAGCTTTTTCCGCCGGATGCCAGCCGATTGCAGTTGGGTAGAACAGGATCTCAGCCCCGCGTAAAGCGGTCAGGCGAGCCGCTTCGGGATACCACTGATCCCAGCAGACCAGCACGCCAATACGCGCATAACGTGTGGTAAACACCTTGAAGCCCAGGTCACCCGGAGCAAAATAGAACTTCTCGTAGTAGAGCGGATCATCGGGAATATGCATCTTGCGATATTTGCCAAGATAGCTCCCGTCGGCGTCGAGAACCGCAGCGGTATTATGGTACAGCCCCTCGGTGCGCTTCTCAAACAAACTGGCAACAATAACCACGTTCAGTTCGGCTGCCAGTGCGCTCAGGGTAGCAGTTGTAGGGCCAGGCACCGCTTCAGCCAGGGCAAAATTGGCATACTCCTCGCTCTGACAGAAGTAGGGTGACAGAAACAACTCTTGAAGGCAGACGATCTGCGCACCCCTATCAGCCGCCGTACGAATACCGGCGCATGCCTTCTGTAAATTGACCGACGGCTCAGCGGCACAGCTCATCTGTACCAGGCCAACCCGTACCTCACGTTGTGTCGTCATCTCTTTCCTCAGGTTTCATGTTGCAACAGCATATTATCGATCAACCGGGTGGTACCGATACGCACTGCCATAGACAGCAACACACCATGCTCACCGATTGCATCAACTTCGCGCAGTGTTTCAGGGTCAGCAGCACTTACATAATCTATGCGGGCCAGGGGTTCGGCATCCAGAATTTCGCGCATGGCTGCACGCAATGCATTGCCCGTGTGCGCACCAGCGGCAAAGCGCTGCCGGGCGGTTGTCAGGGCGCGATACAGCACCGTGGCAGCCATGCGTTCAGCCGATGACAGATACGCATTGCGGCTACTCAGTGCCAGGCCATCTGGCTCACGCACAGTGGGGCAAACCACAATCTCGACTGGCATATTCAGATCACGCACCATTTTCCCCACCACAATTGTTTGCTGCGCATCTTTCTGACCAAAATAGGCCCGGTGGGGCTGCACAATATGAAATAGCTTGCACACAACCGTTGTGACACCGCGAAAGTGACCCGGGCGTGCGTTGCCTTCGAGCATCTCGGTGACGCCGCCTACCTCAACCGAGGAAGCAAACCCGGCGGGATAGATTTCATGCCCATCGGGAACAAAAACCAGATCAACCCCGGCCTGTTGCAACAACGTCAAGTCACGTTCCAGATTACGGGGATATCGGGCAAAATCCTCACCCGGCCCAAACTGCGTCGGATTGACAAAAATGCTGACTATAACACCATCACATTCGGCCCTGGCCTGGCGTACCAGGCTAAGATGACCTTCATGCAAAAAGCCCATTGTTGGAACCAAACCCGATTGATCATAATGCGCACGTGCCTGACGCAACGCTGCAATAGTCCTACACACATCCATAGTAACATCCCTCGACATGCCGGTGATCAACGTATGCGCCAGTTGCCACCAATCACCTTACGATAACGTCCAACGCGTACCTGGTTGAGCACCCGTGATCCAGCCACATACACCCAGGCCTCAACTGTGGCATTGTGCGTGCGCACCGGGTGGATAATGCGTTCATACCAGTTCCAGGGATTGCCTGGAGCATACTCTTCCAGCGAATCGACGTGGCGCAAGGTTTGCCCATACAACTCCGGGCGGATTGTTATTAGCATCCCCTGAACCTGTTCCACTGACCGGGCCAATCCTGAGCCAATTACCAGACCAGGACAGTATCCCAGGTTATAAAGAGCTGCTTCGTCGATACACGCCGGGCATTCCGCCAGCGTGCGTCCAGACAGATAAGCGCGATAATTTAATCCACCAGGTTTCAGCGTACCATACACAAAGAGGGGTAACTGACTCATACACCATCCAGGTCTGTACTATCCTGTCGCCCCAACTGGCGCAGGGCGGCCTGTAATTCTTGCGGATCCATCGACGAGCTATGCTCGGATGTTGGGAACGTTCCGCCACGCACATCGGCAATATAATCCTGAAGGGCAGCCCCCATCGTTTCGGCAATACTGGCATAGCGCCGGGCGTGTTTGGGCAGGAAATCGGTATACAGGCCCATCATATCATGCCAGACCTGCACCTGGCCATCGCACCATGATCCGGCCCCGATTCCAATGGTGGGAATGCGTAATCGCTCGGTAATTTCGCGGGCAAGTTCGGCCGGTACCAGCTCCAGCACCAGGCTAAATGCACCGGCCTGCTGGAGCGCCAGAGCGTCTTCAATAATCTGACGTGCGCCATTGGCGCGTTTGCCCTGTACACGTGTACCCATCTGATGCACCGATTGAGGCGTAAAGCCCAGGTGGCCCATAACTGGAATACCCAATTCGACTAACCGCTGCACAATCGGCAGGACAGACGCACCCCCTTCTAACTTGACAGCCTGGGCGCCAGCCTCCTGAATAATACGGCCAGCGTTATGGATAGCCTGCTCAACTGTCGTATACGTCAGAAACGGCATATCACCGATCACCAGGGCCTTCTGGCTGCCCCGCACCACAGCGCGGATGTGATGCAGCATCTCGTCGAGTGTTACGGGCAGCGTGGTAGGATGGCCCAGTACCACCATGCCCAGTGTATCACCAACCAGCAGCATGGGTACTCCGGCGCGATCAGCAATCTGAGCAGAAGTATAATCATAGGCGGTAACCATGGGAATGCGTTCACCACGCCGCTTCATTTTTTGCACTGTAAGAATGGTTGTGCGCACAAAATTCTCCTTTGCTTGACAACAAGTACGAGAGCGAAACAACCAGGCCGGGTATCATCGGTTGAGTAAGCCATACCTTATGACAGTATGACATGGTTTCAGATAGGCGATCCCAACTTTACAATCGGCGTAGGGGCGACCGGCCGGTCGCCCCTACCGAACGCCATAAGGGGCTGTTCTAATTGTAAAGTAAACCTGAACCATGTCTATGCTCCCAATCCACTGTGAATGCTGCTAGATCGATAGGATAGCGCCTGCCATCATCGTATGGCAACCCGATATGCTATTCAGGTATTTCGTTCACGCTTATTATATGCCCTGTGTAGACCTGACGCCAATGTTGGCGCGGTCTAGCATAAACGCAGCGTTCCTGGTCTGGTTGGATGCTTCTAGTATCATAGTGCATGATAACAGGAGTTACGCGGTTGCCTATGTTCAGGAATGAATACAAAGCATGAATATTACCATTATCGGTACAGGTGCGCTAGGTAGTCTACTGCTATTTTATTTGAGTAGCGTGCAAACTCACACAGTCTGGATGCTAGGCAGTTGGGCCGAACACATTGCCGCCATCCAGTCGGGTGGCCTGGTATGTCTCCATGGCGAGCAGACCGAGCAGCGCATAGTACGTGTGACGACCGATCCTGAACAGGTCGGCGTCTGTGATATTGCCCTGGTGCTGGTAAAATCTGGACAAACCGCCAGAGCAATTGAGCGCATTCGCCCACTTATGCATGCAAGCACGCTGGTGATTACATTACAGAACGGATTGGGTAACTACGAAAAGCTAACCCGAGCATTTGGTGCAGAGCATGTCGTTCAGGGGGTCACCATGCTAGGTGCAACGATGTTGCAACCAGGGCGCATACGCCATGCTGGAGCAGGCCCGACATATTTCGCCGGAACAGATGCCCAATCGGCCAGGCTGACCGAACTGGTAGCTCTGTTTCAAGCGGCTGGCCTGCTGGCCGAACAACGCAACGATGTAGAGACGCTGATCTGGGGCAAGTTGGTGATTAACGTTGGCATCAACGGCCTGACCGCACTCTTGCGTATACCCAATGGCGCATTGCTAGAGCGAGCATCTGCACAGGCACTGTTGACTGAACTGGTAACAGAAGCAGTCGCAGTAGCCCATGCCCGTGGCATAGCGCTGCCAGGCGATCCCCTGGCCCAGGTGCTGGCAGTCGCCCGATCAACTGGTGCAAACCGCTCGTCAATGTTGCAGGATGTCGAACGGGGTGTTCCCACCGAGATCGCAGCGATCAATGGCGCAATTGTGCGCGAAGGTGAGCGATTAAGCATCGCAACGCCATATAATCGGGCAGTAACCCTGCTGATCGAAGCGCTAGAATGCTGATCTACTGAATGGTACAGTACAATTGGTCAGTCTGAAACCATGTCTAATAGAGAGATCAAGTACAGGTTGGACACACGTTGGACTGTGGGAGCATGTGCGGCAGCACGGCTGCCGCACGCCAAAAAGCGTTTGTCTACCGTATCGAACTATTGTTCTAATATCAGGTGAGGTACACCAATGACTGATCGTATGTTCCGTATCATTTACTTTCTCGGCCTGATCGTCGGGTCAATTATTCGTGCCTGGTATACCCGCCAGAAACGGCAAAACAAGCTTGAAACGAGTCGCAGAACCGGGCTAGATATCTTTTTGATGAGTCTACCTTCGCTAGGCTTGCTGATAATACCTCTCGTATATGTATCTAGTTCCTGGCTGCGGTGGGCCAACTATCGCCTGCCTCGGTGGGCCGGCTTCCTGGGAACATGTCTGTATGGCACCTCACAATGGCTGCTCTGGCGTTCGCACGCTGACCTGGGACAGAACTGGTCAGAAACGCTGGAGCTGCGTGCGGGACATACACTGATCAAAACCGGGGTTTATCAACATATTCGCCACCCGATGTATGCAGCTCACTGGTTGTGGGCACTGGCACAGCCACTCTTGCTGCATAACTGGATCGCTGGCTGGTCGTTGCTGATCACCTTACTGCCGCTGTATATTATCCGTGTGCCCCGTGAAGAGCAGATGATGCTAGAGCAGTTTGGGGCAGAGTATCGGGAATACATGCAGGAGACTGGTCGGATTCTACCAACATTTCGCAGAAGAAAGGGATTGTGAAATAATAGTCACACTAGACATCCAACGCTTGACAAAAACCAGCGTTTGAGCGCAACACAACAACTGTGTGATAGTTGATCCGTATACTCAGAGATATGCAATGGTGCAACGTGTAAGGAATACCTGGACAAACCAGATGCTACCGCTACTACTCTATTTTTGTCACTGCACAATGCCAAAACGGGGATTGACAGCGGCAGTGTGGCTACCACTGTCAATCCTCATCCATGAACTCTCACCGATGCTTCCACATCGGAGGGCGTTTCTCCAAAAATGCGTCGATACCTTCGCTTACATCGTCGGCAACCATATTGCAAGCCATCGTCTCGCTGGCATAGTGATACGCCTCTTCCATGCCCATTTCAAGCTGCCGGTAGAACATCTGCTTGCCTGTCGTAATCGCCGCTGCCGATTTAGAGACAATCGCATCGACCAGTTCTTGCAGGGCAGCATCCAACTGTTCGGCTGGCACAGCGCGGTTGATCAACCCCTGGGCTGCCGCAGTCTGGGCGTCGATAAACTCGCCAGTGAGCAGTAATTCCAGGGCCTGTTTGCGCGACAGATTGCGACTGACAGCAACGGCCGGGGTAGAACAGAAGAGACCAACCCGAATACCTGACGTAGCAAACTGGGCCGTATCGGCTGCTATAGCCAGATCACACGCTGCCACCAGTTGACAGCCAGCTGCGGTTGCTAACCCGTGTACCCTGGCGATTACCGGTTGAGGCAGCTTATTAATCGTTAGCATCAGGTGGCTACAGCGCGTAAACAGATCATTGTAGTATTCTTGATCAGAATGGGCGCGCATCTGCTTCAGATCATGGCCAGCGCAAAAAGCCCGCCCACTTGCCGCAATGACAACCACGCGAACAGCCGGATCACTGGCGATCTGGTCTAACTCATGCTGCAATGCAGCCAGCATTTCGTCGGACAAAGCATTGAATTGGCGGGGGCGATTGAGTGTCAGTGTGATACGACCATTGTGATCGGTTCGCAGCACCAGTGCTTCTTCCTGTGCCGCCAGTGTCGTCGTCGTCGCTAGCGTACTCATTGTGCTTGTGCCTTTCTCTCGTTTGTCTAAGAGACTGTTTGAAAAGGGCGATTTTTGAACCAGACGGATCGTCCTGCGATGATACCCCCCCCC
>RRYU01000956.1_pt1 | contig 57729 bp, 74 predicted proteins | sample 2162651 | NCBI WGS metagenome assembly RRYU01 (sample SAMN10267283, study PRJNA491782) | microbial mat metagenome | isolation source: biomat in the production well | place: Japan: Minami-Kanto gas field, natural gas well KTG3 | collected 2017-06 | reverse complement strand
CCCTCTTCATTAGCTCCTTTAGCCGCAGGTTTTGGAACAGGTCTATTAGTTGGTGGTCCTGTAGGTGCAGTAGCAGGTGGAGCTACAGCTATAGCTACTACTCTTGGTCTGATGGGTAAAGGGAACTATGAGGTTAAAAAGCAAGAGGCTTTAGAAGGTGGATTATCGGAAGATCAAGCACACAGATATGCACTAGAAGATACTAAGTGGGAACTTGGTCCAGAGTTAACTAGTAATATCGTAGGCTATCTTACTTTTGGTGTGGGTAAAGTCCCTTCTAAGTTACTATTTAAGTCTCTTATTAAGAGTGGATCTAAACAGAATCTAAAGAAGACATTGAATAATGTTCTGAAGACTGGACCTAAAGAATTTATGTTGAAGAGTACAGGTGTTACTGCTACTGAGATGGGGACAGAGGGTATCACTGGTTACGGACAAGCAGAGAATCTTAGAGAATTCGGGTTAGGTGATCCTGATACAGTGCAGGCAGTAATGGATAGCATGGGCACAGCTTTGTTTATGTCAGGGGCTATGGTTCTCGGTGGACAAGCCTACACTGAAGCACAGAAGAAAAGGTTAAAGAATAGTCTAAACAATAAGGATAATCCTAAAGAAAGATTGTATTCCTCTGACTTAATTTATAAGAGACTTCTGAAAGAAGATAAGGATATTGCTGAAGGATGGAAAACTTTTTCTGATACTGCGATTGAAGAAGGAAGAGATATTAAGTTTGATGAAAACTTTCTTACTACTTCTGAATTACTAGTTAATAAACAGAAGGATATTAGTACAGAGGAGATCATAGCTACCCCTGAAGATAAGGAGACTGCTGAGAAGGTAGATGAATTCGTAGATAACTTTAACAGTGGCTCTGCTATGCAGACTGCTTTAAAGAAGGAGCAGAAAAGAGCAGAAGCAATGCCTGATAGGGATGCCTTTATAGATTATTACACTATGGCTCTTTTTAATGATAATGCAGAGGCACTTCAGCAGATAGAACAAAAGTTAAGAAGTGGAGAAATCGCTCCTTTAACTGAAGATGAAACCTTTAAAGTAAACTCTTTAGTTAAAGCTAGGAACTTAGTAGAGAAGAAGTGGATAGAGAGGGCGGAACCTCAGCTTCCCCTGTTACCTGCTCCTGTTCCTAAGTTAGAAGCTCCCACTGGAAGACCTGTTACTTCTGAAGAAGTAGATATGTATAGATTCGCTATCAAGGAAGGGAATAAAGAACAGATAGCTTTATTTGAGAATAAGATTAAGAGCGGTGAGATAACTCTTTCTAAGGAGGAGGCCGCATTATTGTATCTTACAGAATCCAGGACTAAGAAAGATCTTGAAGATAAACTTAAGGGAGTGAGTAAAGAAGTAAGACAGCAGATTCTTAAAAGAGTAGTGCCTATGATGAGTAAAGAAGTACAGTCTTCTTTCAGAGATGAAATGGTACAGCTTTCTTCATTAACTTCAGATATTCAAACAGAGAAAGAAGTTACTAAAACAGAGAAAGAAGTTACTAAGTTACTGCAAGAGTACTGGGATAATTTAGAATACTCAGGAGGCCCAGGATCTATTCAAGATAAGAAGGAATCTGAGAGTAGATTCTTATCTTTCCTTGAGCAAGGGTATACTGATTTAGATACAAGGCAAACTTTCGTTAAATTCAGACCAGCTAAATTCATTGAGAGTGAAAAGACAGGCAAGGTCACTGAAGAAGGTAGAAGGTTAGGACGTAACTTAGATCCTTCTAAAGTAGAACTTAAGAAGAACGATAAAGGTAATTATACTCTTGGGGATATTGCAGAGATAGTACCTACTAAGGAAGATGGGAAAGATAAATTCTTAGTTATATATAGAGGCACCCCCAGAAAAGAATTACAGAATAGTCTATGGGAAGCAAGGAACCTAGTTGTAAGAACTGCACAAGGAGAACTCAGGAGACCTGAAGCTGTAGATGAATCTACTATAAGACATTCTAAAGGAAAGAAGGCTAACAGATCTATTACTCATATGTCTGAAGATATTGATGAACTGATGAAGGAAATGCAGGGACTTGGGATGTCTGCAAAAGAGTATGAAGAGATTGCAGATAAGACAGAGTATTTAGACAGAGTAGGAGAATTGTTCGGGTATCAGTTAAGAACTAAATTGTTTAATGCTATCAATGATAAGATGAAAGAGAATTCTGTCATTGTAGAAGATAATGCGATAAACGAAGATGTAATACCACTTGTCGATTCAGAGCAACAGTTCACTATAGCTTCTAATCAAAGTAATAGAATTCTTTGGATACAAGATTCTAAGTCTGACGGACTTATCTATCATGGTTATCATCCAGCTACTAACAGTATTTATGTAGCTTATGGACAGAAAGGAAAGACAGGATGGAGAGTATTTGATATTGCTAGAGGTACGACTTCTAATATTTATAAAACTTTCAACATGGCTAAGAAATCAGCAGATGAAAGTATGATACCTGAGATGTCAGATGAACAAGCTGTTCCTGGTATATGGGATAAAAGAGTTAGTGGAGATGGGAAAAGATCTATTCTTTCTATTAAAGATGGTAATGGGGATGTGTGGTCAATAGAGCCTCATACATCTTCTAGATGGGTTTTTAAGAAGAATGGAGAACAGCAGAAATTAGGGCGTAAGAATTTCTTTTCCTCTCAGAAAGTACTCAGAGATACTATTGAAGATTTAATGGAACCTTTATCTACAGAAGATGTAGCCAGAGTAGAGACATCCTTATCAATCATAGAGAATTATCTAGAGGATCAACTTAATAATGAGTTAAGGATAGAAAGTACCGCTAAGACAAAAGCAATGAAAGTTGAAGGAGAAGCCACTCCTGAAGGTGTTGTTACTGTCTCTGATACAGGTGCGTCTGAGATAAGGACAATTAAAAGAAGTGATGGTTACATAGAGAAGAGATACAGTGATAGATATGGAAATAGAAGAAGACAATATGATACAAGGATTCTTGATAAAGAATTTGCCAATGGTGATAGTTACCGTATTACTTATAGATATGATGGCAATAGGGGCAATTTTTATCTTAAGTCTATAAACTTTATAGTAGATGGCAACACTAAGAAAATAAAGGAGATCCCTGATCTTGTACACGGTGCTATAAATAATGAGGGAAGAACTGTAGAGAATATGGCTCAAGATTATTACTACAGTCTTAAAGAAGAAAGAGGATCTTCATTCTTACAGAGTGCCAGAAAAGAATTAGATTCTCTTGTTCAAGAAGAGAAAAGGATATTGAACAGAAAGGCTGGAACCAGAGAAGGTAAAAGACTTATTCGTAATAGACAGGAAAGAACTGCAAAGGCAATGCAAGATAAATTGGAAGCTTCTGAAGGAGGGGCTGTTGGGTCTGAAGATACAGGCAGAATACCTGATTTACCTGGAAAGATAGACAGGATGCTTGCTAAGGATATTATTGCTAATTTAAGAAGATTGAGTGAGGATAGAAGAAATCTTCCTGAAGGGGATAGACAAGAAGCTAGAGAGTTATTTGCACTAAGTGAATTGATTGTTGCAGGAACTAAAGGCAAGATGTCTAAGTTATTTGTTAATGATATTACCGGATTAACTAAAGAAGAGAAGCAAAGTCTTAGAGAAGATGGTGGTCCAGTAGGAAGATCCTGGTATGATCCTCAGAAGAATACAATATACTTCGATCTCTCTTCTTATGGCAAGTTGTCTAAGGTACAGATAAATGCATTACAGATACATGAGTTAGCTCATGCTGTTACAGAGAACCAACTTGCTTCTTCTCCTGCGTTATCTAAACAACTTACCGATTTAAGAAGAAAGATAGGTCGTTCTTTGTTTAAGACTGAGAAGAGTTGGAATGAATTCCAGAAGATAGAGAATAGAGAACAATTTGAAGCTTCAAGATTCTCAAGCAGAAAGGATGCAGAGATATTATACGGTCTTATTAACAATAGTGAGATGATAGCTCAGACATATTCTTCTAAGGTTTTTAGAGATTACGCTAAGAGTAATGGCCTTGTAGATCCTAGAGGGAAGTGGAGGAAGATCTGGGATCAGATACTTGACATAGTAGGTCTTGCATTAGGTTTATCTAAGGACCAGTATACAGCTTTAGATAGACTTTTATCTCTCTCTACAGAACTTATGCAAAAGAAGGTCACTAAGAAGAGTGATACTATCCGAGACTTTGGGTTATTTGGAGAGAAGAAAAATCCATTAGAACTTCAGATAAAGAAGAGTGGAAATAATGCCAGGAGTGTAGCAAAGTGGATATCAGAGACTACTTCTAATCCACGTTATAAAGAGGTAGCTACTCTTTTAGCTAGATCTTCCTGGGTACCTGATGATGTTGCAATTGAGATTAAGACCGATAAGGAACTGAAGAAGGGTAATTATAATCAGAGAATCTTTCAGGGATTTGGTATGTATGAGAGTGATCCTGCTACTGGTACTAATAGAATTGTGATTAGAAAGGATGCTGATGGGGATCTTGAAGATACAGTATTACATGAGATTACACATGCCTCTACTTTACATAGATTAAGAGAAGGAAGACTTAAAGCACAGATGGCTGGTACTGAATTGTCTAGTGGTGTTGAAAGACTTACTGAATTAAGGGAGTATTTACTTAAGAATAACAGAAGGGCTAGATTCTCTGATATGCTTACAAGTGTCGATGAGATGGTGTCTTACGCATTCACTGATAAAGAGTTTCAAGATTACTTAAAAAGTGTACAGTATAAGAAGAGTAATGCATGGAATCGTATACTAGATGGAATCAGAAGAGTACTTGGATTAAAAGACGGTACTGCTCTTTATGAATTATTCTCTGCAACAGGTGAACTTCTTGAGATTAACACTAAGGCTACTGAGAGAGTAGATGTCGGAAAGTACAAAGGAACACAACTAAAGGAAGAGGTACGTATTCCTACAGAAGACGAGATAGTAGCTATGTCAGAAGGAAAGATGAAAGACTTTACTTTTGATATAAATGAAGGAGAGATTGAAGAAGACAGTAAGATAGGGAAGATAGTTAAGACAGCTAATGAAGTTGTAACTAAAACTATCAGAGGTGTCTCAGATATTCTTGATGATATTAACCCTTTATTACAAGGGACATTACTTAAATCTGAAAGACAGAAGAAAGAGATGGAAATTAAGTATGTTGATAGGGTAAAAGAATTTCTTAATGGAGTTAATAATCTTGATGATAGAGATAAAGCCTTACTTAAGTACGGTCTTTTAAATAGAACTAAACATGCTATAGAAATAAGAGAGAGAGTCCTCAGTGACAATGGATTGTTAGCTGAGTATAAAGATAATGTAGAGGGAGTCTTAGATGATCTTTACGATAAGATGGAAAGTATTAATCTTATTACAAGGTCTAAGAAGGATGGCTACTTTCCACGTAGAATTAGAGATCTTGAAGGACTGATTAAACATATTAAGGCTCATAAAGAATTTACATTTATCTCCAGGGAATTAAAGAAGGCAGAAAAGAAGGCCATGAATAATAATATGCCTTGGACTGATGCTGATAAGAGGGATGTAATAGGAAGGATGATGGATACTGGAAGATGGGAAAAGAAATTACCAGTACCTACATCTACTTATGGAAGGAAATTAGGGAAAGTACCTCCGTCCTTACTAAGGTATTACGCTGATCCTGTTGAAGCTTTACTTATGCATATCAATGATACAACTAATGCTTATGTAAACAGAAAGGTTATAGGTTACTCTAAGAGAGGAGAGACATTAAGTAAGATGTACAAACTCTCTACAAAACTAGAAGATAATATATCTGATAAAGATAGAAAGGCTATCACTGATGAATTAGAAAGACTAGAAGAAAATCTTATTTCTATTGAAGAAGATTCTGTAGGAACTATTACAGATTTAATACTTAATGTAGAGAAGGATTCTAATAAGAAGATGGGAGAGAAAGAGCAGGAGACTGTTATAAGATTAGTAAGATTGTTTATGAATCAGAAACCTATGCACCCTCTTCTTAGAAATGTAAGATCAATAGGATTAGCTGTGAAACTTGCACAGCCTAGCAGTGCTGTGATGCAGTTAGGTGATACTCCTATCTCTATGTACTTTAATGGAGTTATTAATACAATCTCTTCATTAGTAGGGAAGAAGGAACTTAATGCAAAAGATTACGATACTGCCGCAGTCTTTAAAGAGTTTGCCCAATACGGAACCTCCTCTTATTTAGATAGAGTATTGAAGGCTACTGGACTTCAGTTCATGGACAGACTAGGCAAGAGTACATTTATGACTGCCGCTCTTAAGAAGGCTAGGCAACAGTCTGAAGAAACATTTGTTAATGAGTGGGGTCCGAAGTTTGGAGAGGAAGAAGCAAGGGCAATTCATTATGATATAGTAAATGAGGTGAAGGATGAGAATGGTATGCCTTCTGAGAATATAAGGAACTTTGGGTTTGTTGCATTAGCACAAATACAGCCAGTATCTTTATTGAATATGCCAGAGTATTACCTCTCTTCTCCTAACGGAAAGATCTTCTATACCTTAAGAACTTTCCAGATTAGACAGTTGAATAACTATTATAATATAATGAAGAAGGATTTTAAGAATGGGAATAAAGCCGCTGGGATGGTAAAAGCTACTTACTTAATTTCCTTAATGGTACTTGCTAACTCAGGAGTAGATGAGATAAATGATTTCTTCAAAGGGAAGGAAACTCCTTTCAGTGATCAGGTTATAGATAATCTTATAGCTCTTGCCTTCACTTCTAAGTATATGCAAGAAAAGAGTTGGAGAGAGGACAAGGCATTTACATATTATGTACAGAACATATTAAGTATTCCTGCTTTAAGTGTACCAGATGCAATAGGCAGTGATATAATTAATTTGTTCAGTGGAGATCCTACATACAAAACTATGTCAGTGATACCTCCTCCTGCATTTGCCAGGATGCCTAGATTCATAAGACAGAATCCAATGTTATCTCCAGCCTTCTTGTATAACTGGACTCCTGAAAAGCAGGAGAAGAATATAAGTAATATGAAGAAGGATATAGGGAAGGATATTAAGGCTTACATGATGGGCGGGACATTTGCTCCTTCATGGAGTAGTATACAAAACCAGATCAATACTTATAATAATAAGATAGAAGGAGATACTGAACTAGATAGGATAGATTGGAAATGGGTTAACGATGCTAAGAAGAGAGCAAGAAGAGAAAAGAAAAGGAAGGAAGCAGAGAATTAATCTGCCAGTACTTTAAAGTAGTATATATTTTTATTAAGGAGATTTTAAGATGGGTACAGTAACAAGAAAAAGAGCTTCAGGTATAGGGGTCAGTGATCCTACACATACATTAATCGTAGATTATAGTCTAGCCGCAAGTGCTACTGCTATAGAAGATACGTTTATTGCACTAGGAGCTACACACGTAGAAAGTATTTCAGTAGTAAAGGCATTGCCTTCAGGTGCTACCGCAGTTACAGGAACATTAGATGTCAGACTGACTGATGAGAATGGAAGGAATGTCTTAGGGGGTGCCGCTTCTGCTGTTCCTGCTAGTGCAATTTCTAATGGAACTGCTAACTATATGCCTCTGGTAGATGGTTCACAGAAATATCCTGCACAGGTGTATGGAAGTCTTACACTCTCTGCTTCAGGTAATACAGCTAGTGGTGCATCTTTCAGAATACTGATTAATGCTTCTATGTAATAGGAGGTTTTATGTCTACTAATAGGATATATAAATCTCCTAGCCACTATGGGAATATAAGACGGAGAAGATACTTAGATCTCTTAAGTGCAGGAGGTGGCGGAAGTTCTGTAGCTACTGTAGCTGAATTCCTTTCATTGGATCCTGTGACTAAAGAGATCCTTAACTTGAAGACAGGTACAGGCCCATTCTCTTTCACAAGGGACTCAGACGTGTACGTCCCTGATTTTGAGAATATCCATAGGGTCTATAAGACTGGGCAACCTGCTATCATAGGTGGGAGAAAGGTAGAAAATCTTACACACTACAGTAATCAATTTGATAATGCAATATGGACAAAGATCAGTGCTGGAACAGGCTCTACTCCTGTTGTAACTAGCGGATTCACTGATCCTGATGGAGGCTCTACTGCATGGAGATTACAAGCTGACAGGGGTGCTGGAAATACTGGGTCTGATTACTCTGTATTACGTCAGTCTGTAGGTGTTATCACTCCTAATATTAAATCTGTGTATGTTAAAAGTAATACAGGTTCTTCTCAAGAAGTAACCTTTTCTGCTGGAAGTGGTACTGAGACTGTAACAGTAACTACCTCTTGGCAGAGGATGTCTACTGTTTCATCACAGGCTAATTTTGATATAGGTTCTATAGGTGGAGAGACAGCGACAAATAGTGTGGATATTCTAATATGGTGTGCTCAACAGGAAAATCCGGAAGGACGTACTGATACAGTAACCCCTTATGAATACTTACCTACTAACATACAAATACCGGAAGATGGTTATCATGATGTAGGGGTATCTGATTGGGAACATATATTAGATCCAACTTTAGGATCGGGTGATCCTGTCCCTTTTGTCTGGAGTGAGACTAATAAGGATATGACTTGGGCAAGGCCAGGAGCTTCTATATACGGATATCCTAATTTTTATTTTGATGTAGTTCCTGGGCAAAAGTATTACTGGAGCTTAAAGAACAAAGGAGGTGCTACTTCTTATATAGGTGTAGGTTACGGGACTACTCATGCAGATGGGAATAGAACAGCATATTATGTTAATGGAGGTGTAGGCGGTGGTACAACAGTATCAGGTTCTTTTGTAGCCGCTGAAGGTGTAGACTATGCTGTAATCTATATGTGGCCTACAGGGGCAGGTGCCACTTGTACTTGGGATAATCTTGAAGTTTCTGCTGGATATGCAACTAAGAACTTTGGAAATGAGAATGGGAATAGTATAGCGAGTAATGTTGTCACTGAGGCAGTAGGTACAGAGTTATCAGATTGGTGGGGATTATTTCAGGAACCTGCTAAGACAAATGTATGGACTTACTCTAGTGACTTCACTAATGCCGCTTGGGGTCCACTTACTACTATTACAAAAAATCAAACAGGCTTGCGTGGGGAGGCTAATGGAGCTTGCCTGTTAACGCATGGAGGTTCTGGAACATACAGTATATGGAGGAAGCAAGCAGGACTTACTGCTGGACAGCCAGCTACACTAAGAGCTGTATTCAATAGAACAGGTGGTACTGCTACTAAAGCTAATATATGGTTTTATGCACAAGGTGGTACAGAAACTTTAAATATTGATATTACTCTTGCTGACGGTACTGTTGTTGAAAATGTAACTCCGGTAGGGACTGTTTATAAAGTAGTAGTTGAAGATGATTGGCTAATTGTTACTTGTGAGATTACTACAGCTTCCGCTACTGAAGTCAGAATGCAATTATTAGAACCTGTCACTGTTGCTGAAACAGGTAGTACTTTTGTATGTGGGAATATAGCACTATTCACTAACACTACATTAGAACAGGTGGCTTATGGGTCTGACATATTCACTACATCCTCTTCTGTAGCTGTAGCCGCACAAACAGCAGGTTGGCCTATAGCGAACCATGATCAAACAAGTGGAGCATACTACTTTGAATTCCTTGCACCTAAAGACTTTGATTCTTATGTATCCGCAGATGCCAATGATACTATTTTAGGGTTAGATAATAGTTCTACTTCAATTGGATATCTTCAGGGTGACGATAGTGCGAAAGGAAGAATAGTGACTACTGATGGAACTAATACTACAACTTCTGTAGATAACCTAACTCCTGCCCCTACTGCATGGACAAGGGTTAGAGCAGGTGTAATCTTCAATGCTTCTGAAGGGAAGATAAAGAACTGCTTAAATGGTCAGTGGTCTAGTGAAGGGACTTATGATGGAACCTTTACTCTCGGCTCATACATTCAAGCCTTCTACGGTGAAGACAATTTTGTTAATAGTATACGATTAATCAAGATAGGCGGCACAGGATCTATGGCAGACCTGGAAGCATACATTGATACGGAGATGTCAGCATGATAGATTATTTAATAAGTGTTCCAGTAATAGATAATCCTGGTAAATCCAAAACCTCTGCTCGTACTGTTGTTGGGGAGTATAATGATGGTGTCGGAGATCGTGTAGTTATTATGGAGAAGGGTGATTCTAATGTTATGGATAACTACCCAACAGGTAGATTGATTGGTGCTTGGGGTGGTGATGGATTGCCTATACCTACTGCATGGGATGTGGATGGAAATGTAACAGAGAGACAGGCTATCCATTCTGATTATTATATCTTCAGACCTTTAGGTAATGAGGGAGGAAAGGCAACTGGTCATCTTGATTTCACTAAGTGGGCTGGTATGCCTGATAGGAACTTAGAAGTTGATGATACTGATCCTGGGAATGTTATAGTATACAAATATCCTACAACTAACATGCCTTTCACTATACGCTTAGAGCATTGGTATAGAGATGATGCATGGCCTGGGTGGAATTGGAGAGCCACTATGATTGCAGAGGATCCTGCAAGAGCTATTACCGCAAGGGCCATTGGTGTCTATCATGACTCTGAGTGTACAAACTATTGGTATACTACCGGTGCCTTTGTTTTGAAGGATGGAGTATATCAGACAGAGACTCCCGCAGGATTCGCTATCAATCAACCAGAAAGACCTGATTGGAACTTAGCATTACTATTAGGTGCAAGTAAAGAGGGATTTAATACTTTGCCTGGAAATGCAGATACTGTAGAATTAAACTTCTGGAGTACTAATGTATAGGATTTCTTATGAGTGATGAAAGATACTCTGTAAGTGATAAAGGATTAAGGTGGGATGATCTGCAAGTACAGATCGATTCAGCAAAATTACCAGCTTCACAAGCGGCAGTACCTACACTGATCTCTAGCATATCAGGAGCACCTGCTGTATACGGGTATGCACTTGCCTTTACTTCAGGCTTTTATACTTACGCTTACTTCACTGTACAGATACCTCATTCATGGTATGAAGAATGTGCTGTAAGAGGAGCGTATATAAGACCACATATACATTACTTTACAGGAGATACACTATCCGGTACAGCGGTGTGGAGCTTCAGATTCTCTTGGTCTAATGTCGGAGAGGTAATACCAGCCAGTACAAGGATTACAAGTAACTTAGTTTTCAATGGTACACAGACCCCTTTTGAGCATACTGTTCATCAACTAGGTGAGTTAGATCCTACTGCTTACGGGGAGAAGAAAAAGATATCTTCTATCTTAACTTGTGAATTAAGTAGGAATGGAACTAGTGGAGGGAATACCTATGCTGGAGATCTTTATGTAATGGCAATAGACTTCCATTTAATAAAAGATACTAATGGAAGTATCGGTGAATATAAAAAATATAAAAATGTATAAGGAGTTTATTATGTATTACTTTAAAGTATTAGCGATCATTCTTACAATCTTATTACTGAGTGGTTGTGGACAATTAAACAGAGAATACACATTGAATATCGATGCTGAGGAAGACAGTAAGGTGGATATAACTATTAAGGTAGATGGTGTTATGGTAGATAAAGTAGATTCAGAGAAAGCAGACAATACACCTGACATCTCTCCTGAATTAGATATACCGTTAATGTAAGGGAGAATAAGATGGAAAACTCTCGTCAATCTCAATTCTCTGAGGAAGATATAAAGAACTTAGGGGAGATTATCAGTAAAGCTTTAACTGATAACAGATCTCCGTGCGATTACTGCGCTACTCCTGAAAGAAGGAAGACTCACAGAGAACAGCATGAGTTTGTCACAAGTTTAATTCAAGCCGCTGACAAGTGGAATGATATTAAGAGTGATTTACTAAGAGATATGCTTAGGTGGGGTACACGTATAGGGGTAAGCGCACTTCTGATTGGGCTATTTATACTCGCTAAGAGGTACTTAGGTGGTATACAGTAAGAAAATATATTATCTTGATAACTATAAGTATCAACTTAAGGGGGAATATATAGGAGTAACTAATATATTCCCTCCTAAAGATATCATCACTGACTTCATAAGCCTTGACACAAGAGGTCTTCTAAAATGTAGTAAGGGGTACGCATGGGATGGTGCTACAGGATGGTTCGATTCTGATAGAATACTTAGAGGATCCTTAACTCATGATGCTTTAATACAGCTTGTGCAATTAAAGTTATTAGATAAGAAGTGGAAGAGACAAATAGATATGGAACTGTACAACTGTTGTAGAGAGGACGAGATGATGTTACTTGAAGCTGTTGCCGTTCTCACTGCTGTACAGTTCCACGATTGGACTAAGACTGAGCTACGTAAAGTTCTTGTTGCTCCTTAATAGTCATTGTATATAGAATTATTTCTATAATAAATATGATCCCCTATGATAATAATTTTATCCATCTCCTTATCTTTAGCCCAATAAGGAGTAATATCTTTCCTGTGGAAATGTGTAATACCATTATAAGTATCCCCTTTAGCATTCTGGGAGATAACAATATTAGCCATATCCATACAACGAATGAAAGCTTTATGGTCTAACACTGAAGGGACTCCATGATTAAAAGAGGAGTACTGTTTAGGATTCTTCACTACATGCTCCACATCTTTACCACTAATATCAGCTCTATTTAATACTGTATGTATTACAGCCTTTTGTCCTAACACAGGTTCCCCTCTGGCCTCTCCATAGCACACTAACGATAACCAGTATATCGTAGCAAATATATCCACACTACTTCTCCATATTAAAATAAAGAACTGCTTGCCTTTTAAGCTGGTCCATATCATAATCTACAAACATATCTGTATCTCTTAATACAAAGACACACTTATCTACTACCCAAGGCTTATCACAAGTATAAGTAAAAGTATGAGTTCTTCCTACAGGCCATACCTCATCCTTTACTACCGCACTCTCTAACGTAACATCCTCTGAATTTACTTTATATTCCATATCATCCTCACAATCTTCACAGATTATTCATACTCCATCCACTTTGAAATATCAAAGGGTACCATGAATCTAAGTTCTTTTAGATCACTCATTAACATTTCTCTAATCCTATTCCTATCATCAACAAATACTTCTGGGTAAATACCTATATGCCGTTCAGTTAAATCTACATCACATTCAATCTCTTTAAATGTTTTAACACATAAGAAATCCAGGATATCTTCAAGTACCCCTTCCTTATGAATCCTGAAGAAAGAACTTTCATATAACCTTACACGACTCTTAGGGAAATACTTATACAACCTCTTCAATTGTTCTGCATAGAGTCCTCTCTTTATATATGCTTTTTGTGGTTTATCTTCCATGCACATCATAGCTTGTAACAATCCTCTGCTCTCCTCCCCTGCTCTCTTCTTCATATAGTAATGAGAAATAGCTCTATCTACAGGATCTCTCAGAAGAAGTATCCATTTCATCTCAGGATTATATTCATATATCTTTTCTACACAACTATATAAATATACAGGAGTTACATCCCCTATCATTATATCTGGTCTAGGTAAAGGAAGTTTACTCTCTCCTGCATCAAAGTAATGTCTTTCAGAAATTCCCATATCAAGATTAGGATGTTGTTTTAAGTAATATCTTAAGGAAGTAGTACCTCCTTTCATAACACCACCAACAACAAATTCTATCTTACCTTTCATGATACCCCCTTAAAATAAGATAAGAATTTTCTTAAGTACTTTTTATCCCACAGCTTGCATGAGGGTTTCTTTACATCTATACAATTTTTATAGCCTATCATAGTTGAATAAGTAGAAGAAGAAATTGCACTTTTATCAACAGTAGCACATCCCATTTCTAAATGAACACAATTTGCTGAGCATAACTTCTCTGTTAAAGGGCAATGTTTCTCAAGCATTTCTTTAAGAAGATGCATGTTATCATTCTCTGCTTTCGTTAACATTGCCTTAATATGAATATCAGACTCTTTAAGAAAATCCTCATCACTTCTACCCCATTCCCCCTTGAGGTGTTTCTCAAACTCCCCCTCTTTCTCCTCAAGATACCTACCTACCTTGCTACTATGAGTCCCAGAAGCATACCATATACGATGAGGCTTAATTCCTCTACTCTCCACCTCTTCAACATACTTCTCCAAGTCTACTATCAAATCCTTATCTTTCCTCTTAAAGAACTTCACAACTGCCTCCCATACAAGCTACTTCATGTGCCCCTGTACCACAGTCCTCCTCTTCATACTCACTTAATTTTTCCCAAGGAATTACAGGATAACTTTCCATAGCCTCTTCATATTCTTCCTTAGAAATTTCTTCCTGCATCATAATAGGATAAACATTATCATCTTTCTGAAAGAAAGAAAGACCCCCTACACTATCCCAATTATTCCATAACCAATCTGCTACTTTAAAGTAATTGTCCTGGTTATAGTAAATAGTTTGAGAGGGATTCCCTTGACACCAATGATCTCTATAAGTCTTCCATAACTCTAACTGATACATAGCATCTATGTCATCTCCTGTTACACTTCCTTCAGGAGCCTTTATATAGAAGGCAAAGTAATACTTACTCTTATCAGCATTCATTAGGTAAGGCACACCAGCGTCTAATAGTAATTGAGTAACAGGATCTCCCTTATCCTGTGTAACTCTTTGAATGTAATAAGGAGCGTATCTTTGGTGTATACCTGCACTGCTGTCTGTTAATTTAGATACAGTTCCACTAGGCTTAACCAATGTCAATTGCTTACTAGCCGGTATACCTAATTTCTCAGCCCACTCCTCATTAGTTTCCTTTGCTACTTGCTTTAACTCTCTAAGTGTATTTTGTAATAATATACCAGGACGATAAGGATCAAGTTCAACCTTACCCCACTCATCACTTCTACCACTCATCACAGGATGATCCATTATTCCGGTAAGAGAGACACCGAGTAATCTTTCTTCTTCAGCATTGTCCCTCCAGACCTTACGTAAGTATCGAAAAGAAGTGAGTGTACTCTGCAAAGTTCCAAGTATCGTAGCATACTTGACTTTTCGCTTGAGGTCTTCAAGACTGTCTTTCGGTCTAACAACAACCTCAGTAAGATTACACAAGCCCCCGCTATCTCTGAGTATAGCTTCTCCACAGGGGTTGAGTAGATAATCCCCTTCCCACACTCTTCCACAACTCTCCGCCTTATCACGTAATGCCTCCTTATTGATCACCCCTCTTTCACCTGACTTAGATTTATACAGAGAATACCACTCCTTTAAGAAGGATTCAAGATCAGGCTTCTCTGTATACGCTACACTGTTATTAGCTAAGGATCTGTAACCGTACCCGTCTGACCAATTACCCATTTTAGCCCTACGCATCCTATCATCCGTAAGATTAGACAGAGAGATACATGCCGCCCTACGTACATTACCTGCAACTACAGCAGAAGCTATATTACATAGGATATCGTGGACCTCTAAGGAGTTAAGTTTGATCTTACCTTCTTTAACTGTTCGTTTAAAAGTATTAGTGATGAATAAGAAGAGATTGTTGAGAGGGCCAGGACCACTAGCACGACCACCAAAGGTATTAAGCCTTGCCCCTTCAGGACGTATGCCAGATAAATCCCAAGTAGGTATTGAGCCAGCGTAGAGAAAAGAGATAAGTTCTTTAAGACCTGAAGCCCAACCAATCTTACTGTCACGTACCCTGATAACTGTGTCTGTTTCATATAATTCCTCCGGCAAGTCTGGTAATTTATTTATATACTGTCTTTCTACAGAAAAGCCTACACCACAGCCACACATAAGCAGGTAAAAAACTTCATCGAATACACGGATATGATTAACTGCTATACCTGCACAGTTGTAAGCACTAACATTATCTCTGTTCAACGCCTTACCTGCTGTCCACATTGCTCTCATACTAGGCATTACTTCCATGTTTAGTACAGCATCTCTTAGTTCATTTTGAATTATATTAGAATGTTTAGGAAATATATCAGCAAAAAAGTAACTATATCTTTTACAAGTCTCCTCCCAAGTCTCCCTTCGCTTCTCCTCATCTATCCACCTAGCATACTTACTTATATGTATATATTTTTGTAATTCATTCATAATCATATCTTACTCTTTTCATATTTTAAAGGAATCCTTCTTTCTTCGCACCATTGCCAAACAGCCCAACTAATTCTCCAAGGTATCCTGAGTATTAATTGTACTATAGTAGTCTTCCAGAATTTCCTATACTTCATCATAACTTATTTCTCCCAAGGATCAAACATTTCAGTAGAATCTAAAGGTACTGCTACAGGTTCCTCATCATGTGCAAAGTAGATATCACTAAGATCTGCATCATAGTCTACATTAATCTTTATCCTAGTCCTACTATCTAATACAGCATACCTTATAATATCCTCTATAACTTTTATATCCCTATGTGTTACATGACCATAGTGTACAGTAGCAGTAGCTACATACCTACACTCAGTATTCTCAGGGTAAACCTTATCACATTGTTCAAAGGCATACGTTACATTAGATAATAATATTACAGTCATTACGAATAGTATCACCTTCTTCATCTACTTACCCTCCTTACTTTCAATACTTTTAATAATACGTCTTACCTCTGCAATCTTTCTCTTAAGATCAGCCAACTCCCCTTTCCTCCTGTCTAAGACAGTGGAGTACTCTTCAAGAACATACCCACAGTTCTTACACTTCTTCTCTCTACCGATAAACGCAGTCTTAATATGTTTACAACTCACCTGATCAACCCTTTTTTGGACATATCTCATTTCATACTTCAATAACTGCACATCCCCTTCAATACCCTTCAACTTCTTATTACTTATAAACATTAGCTACCCTCCAACTTCTCATTCTTTAATAGCTTCTACTGGACAACAGTTTAGACATTCTCCACAATGCACACATCTATCCTGATCAATCTCAGCATACACTGTAATACTAATAGCATCCACTAAACATACATCCGTACAGGAACCACATCCCATACACTCCTTAGTTACTTTCATTATTTTTATACCTTGTTGGAGCCACCTGTAGGAATTGAACCCACGACATCCTGATTACAAATCAGGTACTCTACCAACTGAGTTAAGATGGCTATATTTGAATGGTGAGCGAGGCAGGACTTGAACCTGCACGTGATAATCACCAGAGATTTTAAGTCTCTTACGTCTACCATTCCGTCACTCGCTCTGCTGTCTTATGGTGAGGGGTGGAGGATTCGAACCTCCAACTCTTAAGAGTCCTCAAGGGTTACAGCCTTGTCCGTTACCAGTTCCGGCAACCCCTCAGTTAAAAGAACTTAGTTTGATAAGTTCCATACTACTACTTTAAAGTAATGTCTTAGGTACATCATCATTCTTCAAAGTTACTTTAGCTAATGTTCTAGTAGCTTGATGGAACACTACTATACCTTCTGGATCTTTAAATCCTGGTGCTACTACAGACCCACTCTCTCTTAAATCAGAAAGTACTTTATCTATACCCTCAGTAGAGAAAGGCCCACTGTATAACAACGGTACTACATTACAACACTCTGGTAGATCTGGATTGCCTAGCCATCTAGAAGTATTGAAGAGTGAGAAAACCTTCTTATCCATACTATACCCTCTCTGTATCCCACTACCCCACCACTCTCCGAAATGTCTACCAGGACCAAGGTGTACCAACTGTTCATGGTTATTCCATGCCCACCTAGCGAATCCATAGTTATCATCTACTGGTGTTATATATCTATTCCTTGAACCACATGCCATCCACAACTCAGGACTTACCCTTGTATAAAACATCTCTATCGAATCAAGATCCTTCGCTGCTTCTTCTTCAGTAATAAGATTTATCTGTGCATTAGTACCATCAATCTTCTCGGTTACTACCATCCCCTTCTTCAATCGTCCAATCTTAGGAAACTTCTCAAACTCCATACACACCTCCTGACAGTTTATCTGGCAGACTAGGTAGGAATCGAACCTACGACCTTGAGCTTAGAAGGCTCCTGCTCTATCCCCTGAGCTACTAGTCTAGTAATTTACATACAACAATTTACAATAACTTGCAATCATAAGTTAGATACAATCTTAGAAATACTTGTTGCATTATACCTATCAACTAATTCCTTACAAGCTTCAGATCTATAAACTGCTGTACACTCTCCACTTCCTTCTAATGCATTCTTAAATAACTGAGGGCACTTATCCCTTTCTTCCTGTCCCTCCTTCTTAATACAAGGCAGAAGATATCTAGGCCCATCTGAATAACATTTAGTTACACTCATAAGTTAATCTCCTAATCTAAATCTTTACTAGGATCGAAAGACCCATCTTTAAACTTAGGATGATCTCCAAGACAAGAGGCATACCCATCCTTAGCCCATCCACTTCCCTTTAATTTAAAGTGCACAGGATGTAGTGTTCTTACAACTGGACCACTACTACACTTAGGGCAAGGGGCATCCAAAGGTACATCCCTGTCCTTAACAGGGTGATCCTCCTCCCAACTTTCCTTACAAGATCTGCATTCATAAACATACCTCATTTTAATCCCTCTTCATCTCTATATTAAATCCAGCTTTAAGCATTTGTTCACAGTACTTTAAAGTATTATCATTCTCCTCCCAGAATAAATCATCTCCTATATATTCGCACTGCTCCTCCCACACCTTATACCTGAAACCAAAGTTCTTTAACTCTTCTAATAATTCTAGCATCTCCCCAGTTGTATTACAAGCATACGGGATATCTTCATACGGTCCCCACTTCGTAGCAACAATAGGAATACCTAAAGCTATTGCTTCTAGAGCCTTTATATTACTCTTGCTCCTATTAAATTCATTCTTTTCCAGGGGAGCTATATATACATCTACATCTAAAGATCTTATATAGTCATACAATCCTAGCATACTCTTCCATCCATGACGAGTAACTAAGTCTCCCTCTCTTAACTCTCCAGGACACCCTCCGATAAAATTCCAATCATAGTTATCACCTTCAAGTATAAACCTGATAAGATCTTCTGGGAAATCACCACCCTTACCTTTCTCTGCAAAATGATTATCAGATCCAGCATACAGAATCTTTAATGTATCATTGCCAGTGTGATTAAATACTGGGTCTCCAAATAAAAACTTAGATAGACGATTAGGAACACAGATAATATTATCATTATACTTCCTGTACTTCTCTCTAAGAGGTTCTGTAGATACAGTAACTAAATCAGAGACACGCATCATATTCTCTATGTATTTCCAAGTCTTCTTAAAGAAATCATTTGCGTAATTGTAAGGAGGAAGAGATCCTAGATCATCATCAATATCATATACCAACCTAGTGTTTAATCCAGTAACAGCTCTAATCCCTTTCATTACTTTAAAGTATTGTTCATTATCACCTCTCTGGAAAATAACGAAGTTAACATCTTTATAGAAGGCAGGGTGAGGTGTGCACCTGTCAATGTAGTAAGCATTAGCTTTCAACATCTTGTCTACCATATTGTTTAACTGTAGTGCTGGCAGTATTGCACGATAATGTCCACACCCTGCTGTATCCCTAAGATGATAGATGAAAGATATTATAGTCTGCTGGTCCAGGATAATAGGTTCACTCCCATCAAGAATAATTCCCTCAGTATTCTTGACCACACGTCTCTTATCCTTCTGACCTCTCTTAAACTTTCTCTTATTCATTTAATTTTTATCCAGTATAACAGCTATAACAAAACATATAGCTAAGAATATTAAAAAGGCTTTCACTACATCCACCTCTCTCTTCTTTTTTCATCATCACGATGAACGTACTGTCTTACTATCAACGCTGTTACCATATCATCATATACAGTATTTGAAGACAGGAACCCTATAGCATCTCCAGCGATAACAAGTACACCTTGTGAGACCTTCTTTGTAAGATCCTCCACAATAAAAGCTTTCATTTTAAGCAACCGTTTGATCAGTAAAAATCTTACAGTACATCCACTGTTGTCTAAGAGTCGCACCTCCTAAGATTTCCCTAACCCTATCCCTCATGTACCTCCTCTTAAGTTTATACTTAAGCTCTACATTTCTTACATGCTTTTTCATTAGTCTTCTTCTCTCTGCTCTTTGCATAGTCTCCTCCTATAGCTATTGTAATTAAATTACGTTTTCCAGTTATTACACTGTTATATTGCCCTTTTGTTCCAAGCATCAACAGCCTGCTTTTTAAAGTTTTCAATATCCTCATGCCTTGAATCAGGGCTGGACGATTCTCTTTGTTTGCATCCACATCCACGGCAGTAAACATAGATTTTCACTAAACCCCATTCGTCACCTTCCTTGGGAAAATCATATATCATTTCTGTTGGCATTATTAAATCTGCCTTTCCTCCACAAAAGGGGCAAGGCAATATAACCAGTTGTTCAACCTGATTGCCCGATCTAGGCGTTTTTTGTTCAGTGTCCATGAATCCCTCGCTATTATCAAAAGTTTTCCGGTAACAGGTTAACGCTACGTTATGCAGAAAGGCTGTTTGTGCTACCTTCCCATCGTGACCAACAACCACAAGAATGTTGATGATAACCCCTCTGTTGTCGCAATGTCGTATCGGTAATTATATGTCCGTCAACGTACCAACCATCGGTATATTCAACGGGGGCTTCAGTCATAAATCGAAAACAACCGTCTGAACCAATTTGATGGTTATTCTCTTTATTACCCCCACAATTACAAACATGGTCGTGGTGATTTTTATTTCTATAGTCTTTAAAGTGCATAACCAGTCACTAAACCGGACCGTCTACCCGTAGCGGTTCCAGTCAGTGCCTCCGTTTATTTTGCTTTTATCTAAGTCTAACCACGGGCCGGTTAGCTCTACGTTCTATTCGTTCAACCGTGGACACACGCTTTCAGGCACAGTGCATTCCGGGCAACAGGTTCCCCCTGCCCCGTATCGAGTGTTCCAGCTTTTTACAGATAAATCCACAGTTTCCTTATACGGACCTTCTGAACAACATGCTTGACATTGCAGGAAGCTACTGTCTGCCAAATACGCCATTACCACATCATTGCTCCCGCAAAAAGGACACGGTAAAATATAACCAGACGTTAAACCTGATTCCCCGTTCAAGGCGGCTTTTTCAAGTTCTGTATTCATTATTGCTAATCTCCTTTGTTTTCCGGTAACAGGTTAACTAAACGTTATATGCCTAAACAACCTGCCAATCATCAGCGAGTAAATCCGACTGTGAAGCAAGCCATCCTGGTTGCCATTTTTTATCAGCGGTGAACATGGCAAAATAGCCAAGGCTATCCAGCGGTGTATCCTCCCCGATCCACTTTGCGGTGCGGTCATTAACTTTCCGCTCCGTTCCTTGCGTATTAAAAGGAGGAAGATTCAACGGTGACATGTATACGACAAACATATTCTTTCCATTCCATCCTTCACGAGCGCACTTCATTCCGTCTTTCATTGCTTTTACAGCTTCTCCAATGTTCATAATAGCTCCATATAACCCGCCTATAAACCTGACCGTCTGACCGTGGGCGGTAGCATCGGTACGCCTGAACACGAGCAGGTTATTTTGATCCGTTAACTTACACTTTCAGTTTCAAAATTAATTTGTCCGTAATCACCATGTTCATCGTCACCGTCTATACAAACAACAACAGCATCATCAGGGACGTTCTTTAGTGTCTCCTTAATGTCAATCGCTGATTCGTTTAACCTGATTCGCACAATGTGTCTGGTACGTGTTACGACTGCTTCTGTAATCTTTTCGTAAGATGCGTATACCATGTTTCAATATCTCCTATACAAACTGTGAGATAACACTCGAGAACATATTCATCATAGTTTCATACTGCCTGTGATCATACACAAAGATATAATCTTCTGGACAATCTGGCCTGGACATACGTACATTCATCTCACAAGCTATTATCTCCATAACCTCATGACATACCACCATGAAGATTTCCTCTTCAGACTTACCGTTAACCCCTACAACAATCTCTTTGTCTGCATACGAGAAACTTCCTCCTACATACTTCTCTTTAGACCAGACAATATTAAAGGTATAACAGTTTATTTTAATCTTCTGTAATCTCTTCACCTTCATTAATCTAATCCTTATCCCATTACTTTAAAGTAGTACCCTCAACATAAACACCATACTTCTTAGCAAGATCCCTCGCTTCACTAAGAAGTTCACGCTCCTTATTGTACTTGTTCAATAATAAGTCACACCGCCTTGTACACTCATCCAAATACTTTAAGACAGCTTCCTTCTCAGTAAGACAAGCATCCTCTTTCTTAAGAATTCTAGAATACCCAAAGAAAAAGCTTCTTTTAATATACAATAAACGACTTGTCTCTTTTTCTACAGGAACGTGTACAACTACTCCTTTATGAACCGTATAAACTTTAGATATCATCTGCTACTCCTCGTAATCAAAAGAATGTTCATCCTTCTTTAACTTAATACTATCCACCAACTCCTTCAATACCTTCGGGTCTTTCTTACATTCATGCAGTCCTAATTCATTTAAAAGAGTACTTACTACTGTAGTAGGACGTAACAGTAATTGTTCAAAGGACACTAGAAACATAGGAGCTGTTAACTCTTTATTCCTATACAGTTGAAGCATATTGAAATTATAAGCTATGGTCCTGTCCATCATAACCTTCTTATCCTGACCTGCTCTCCTGTGCTCACTGTCTGCAACAGCAACAGGATCTCTAAATACAAATATAAGTACAGGTTTGTTGAATGCCTCTAAAATTTTAGGCATGTGGATGTGCGCTCCAGGAAACTTAAAACCCCAACTCTCCCCTTTACTAGCCTCCTCTCTTATGAGAACTAATTCCTTAAGCTCCTTCAGATCAACTTTTGGTTGTAATAATAATTTCTGGAATGCAGTATCCTCATAGTTACCTACCTTCTTATCGTAGTCACCCATGCTAATACCCGCCTTCTCTAGTAACTGGGCTACTGCTGTAGTCCCTCCTCTGAAATTACCAGAGATAATATAAACATTTTGTTCATCACTATCTACTACTCTCATGTACTCACCTATTACTTTAAAGTAGTGTACCTTTTAAAGGTATGCTCTGTAGCTCTTTTCTCTCCCCTGAACTTCTTAAGGTTGATATACAAGAACTCCTCTCCTTTCTTGACAATATATTTTCTAATATGGATTGAGTAAATAAGATTATCATTAAACCCAAAGTACCTGGAGATACAATCCTCTACTGGTTTAATAGCATTCGATGTATCTGAACCTGCATAAGAATAACCTACTACAAGAACAAGGGTAAGGGGAGTCCCCTTCTTAAAGGAGTACTTGTACCCTCCCTTCTCTAACATCTTATGTACCTTCGCAGAGAATCCTGAATACCAGACACTTCTCTTCTTCCTGCCTGTATACATCTTATTAGCAGAGAAAGGCTTAACAGATAATTTTATCTCCATTACTTTTCCTTACTCCTTCCATAAACAGCATAGTCTTCCGAGATCACACTGCAAGATTCAAGCATATCCTTCCACTGTGTAATTATTGTTGAATTCACTGAATCTTTTAACTCAGGTTGAATCTTGTCATTAACAGGAAACACCCAAGGTCTCATAGATCTACGCATTATCCACAACTGTCTTGCAGTTTCTATCAAATCTTTTATACCCTTCCCTTTCTTCTTATACGCATTGTAGACAAGTTGCATTATTCCATTATAGAAATCTGCTATAGGAATATCAGTATTGTCTTTACTGAAAGGGGCAAGTAACTTTACCGCTGTCTTAGGGCCAACACCTCTTAACCCTTCTATATTATCAGCAGTGTCTCCTTGTAAAACCTGTAAAGCAAAGTTATACAAGCCTTCATGTATAGATATCTCAGATAATTCTTTCTTATGGATATGATAATACAGTCCATCAATCATTTGTAGATCTTTGTCAATAGAAGCAGTGACATATCCAGCTCCTCCTTTCTTTGCAATAGTAGCAGAGATTCCTATAAGATCATCCGCTTCAAAAGGATCTACAACAATAGCACCATTAGTAACCATGTACTGTTTACAATCTACGAGATGTGCAGGTTCTCTGGTTCCCTCTCTATTAGCCTTATACTTATCGTTTATTAATTCTTTTCTAAAGGATCTGTTTGAAGATAGGAAAGTAACTGGTACAATAACCCTATCTGCTAAAGTATCTGGGTACTGTTTGTTTAACAATGAAGTTACATTAGTCACAATACCGTTGATAACTGTCTTTACATTATGGAGCGCATGAGAAACAGGCTCCGGTTTATGTGTCTTAAATATTTCAGTAACAGGAATCTTGTTAACTTTGCAATAAGTGACAGCATCTTTATGATACTTAAAGATCTCCTTGCCTACTGAATACTGTCTTCCGTCTGTAGAAGCAGAGGCTATCCAAGCTATAATATCCCCATCGATAAATATAAAGGTTCTGTTATCATTAAAATCTAAACCTCTTGCCTTAAGGATCTCTTCTACAATACAATCTTCCTTCTCTTTAACTACACTGTGTTCCGCCATAAGAAACTCCTAATGAGAACAAAAGGGATGTCAGTGAAGACACCCCTTTACTTTAAAGTATTACTAAATATTTACTACTCCTCAAATGGAGACACAGCTTCTATCTCCTTCTCTTTTTCAGATGCATCTACAAACCCTTCTATAACTTTAGCAGGAGGAGCCTTATGCTCTAACACTTGTACAGCATCAAGGTAAGCCTTAACTCCACCAGAACCAGCAGTGTAAGCCTTAGCGTATATCTTTACATTACATATCGAACCATTACCAACAGGTAAGGTGAAAGGGGTAGTGCCATCGAGACCAACGACAACAGGGGGCTTGAGATGAGTACCTGTCTTTGTAACACATTTCCTATCTGCTTCCAGAAAGTAATCACCATCTTCATTTTTCTTTACATTAAATTTATCTTCTAATAATTCTTGACCGAGCGACTTAGGGAGAATCATAGTAATCTTCCACTTATGCTCAAACTTTGTATCTGGTTTTACTAAGTATGCCCACAACACTTTTACATTAGGCACAACCATTCTTTTTCCTTCTCTATAGTCTGTCTTACTCATAATCTAATCTCCTAATCTTAATATTAATCATCTAATTCCAAGTTACTAATACACTCTCTAAGTACTACATCCAATTCCTTCTTCCTCTTCAGTGCTTCCTGGTATCTAAGTCTTAAACATTTAGCAACCTCCTTCATGTCCTTGCCTTCTAAATACTTTAAAGTAAAAAGAACATACAATACTTTATCGTTTTTGTCAAGAACCTTCCTTTCTAGGTAGGCAATGATATCTATTCCTAAAGGAATCTCTATACAATCTCTTAAATACTCTTCATAAGAATGTTTTTTATTAGGATCTTCTAATATACTATCTATAGATTCTATAGTATATATCTTTAGAATATTCTTTTTAATATAATCTATCATTCTATTTCTTATAGAAGTTTTTATATACTGTATAGAAGAGAACCCATTACTATTTTCTTCATACTTATGTAGTATCTTATACAATCCTAAGACACCATCTGAAACTATCTCTTCAGAATATGTACCTAAGAAGTCTCCATACTTATTCTTAAGAGAGGTATAAATACTTATCACTAAAGGAATGTTCTTAGCAACAACTCTCCCTTTTTCATACCTATTCATTCCAGAGATATTAACTACATTGTACTTATATTGTTTATTCTTTTGAGCTTTCTTCTGCTCCTTCTTTGTGCATTGATTCATGCTTCCTTCTCTCTAAGTCTATGATCTTTTTAAAATCCTTAAGACACTCAATTAAATTATTGAAGATCTTCCCCAGGAATAAGTCCTGTTTAACAGTACCTTTGTCTGTTACTAATTCAATTGGTCCCAGATTACACAACTCTTTAAGTCTATCTGCTGGAACTTTCAATGTAACTAGTACATCGTTAGAATTAATTGTTATCCTTTCAATCTCAAACATAGTGCATCCTCTTTATTACTTTAAAGTATTAATGTGTTTCAGCCCAGTTGTGCCCCAACTTGACATCTGCTGTTATGACTACATTAAGAGCTAAACGTAATGCTACTTTCTTTAATATTACGTTGAACTCAGTAGTGCATCTTCTTACAATACCTTTATATTTCTCAACCGGAACTTCTATTAATCCTAATTGAAGTTCATCGTGCATTGCTATATACTGTTGTAGATCGGGAAGTTTCCAATTCACTTCTACCATCCACATCTTAAAGATGATAGCGGCTGTGTGTTGAAGAACAGAATTAAGTATCTTATACTTCTCTCTGATATATAAAGGTCTTCCGTCTATTCCTGTTATAAACCCTTGCATATCATATTCTTTCTTCAACATTACCTTAAGTTCTTTTATAGCCTTATTGATTTTCCAGAATCTCATTAAAGCTTTCTTACCTTCCTTCTCTTTAATGCCAAGTATCCTGGCAAGTTTCTTAGCCCCACATCCATAGAGGATAGCGTAGTATGCTCTCTTAGCTACATCTCTTGTGACTCCCCACATGACAGCATTAGAACTGTGGAAGTCTGAGGATTTATCTGGGCTAAGTATTTTGTTACAAACATCTTCACTGCCTGGAATCTTCATTAAGTAATGCACAAGTGAATAAGCTTCTATACTTACTAAGTCTGCACCTATTAGTACCTCCCTTCGCTTCTTATTTACTGTAAACAGAGATCTTATTTCTTCTCCATAAGGAGCCTTAATTCCAGGGATATTTACACAAGTGCCAAAGTGCCTGTACCTTGAAGTAGGGGTAGCACAAGTGAAAGCATCAGCGGTCACTCTTCCATCATCCCTTATATTCTCTAAGGCTCCATTCAAAAAAGCTAATCTGTGTCTAAACATATACAAAGTTTTTATAGGCTCTCCTATATTTCCAGGTAATGAATCAAATGAATCCTCTGTTATCTTCGGAGATCCTTTCTCTGTGAATTCTGTAGGCTTCCATCCACAATACAGTAAAGCTTTCTTGAGTTGAGGAGAACTGCTTAAAGATATCCTCTCCCTTTTAATTACAGTATGCTTTCCTACTGGGACAGCTCGGATTCTAGATGGTCCATGCTTTTTCGGAATAGTGTCAGTCCACCTGCCTTTATAAGATACTCCCCAGTTCCTTTTCTTTAACCTAAGTTTACCTAAAGAAAGAACTTGTGCTGTCCTTCCGTACCGTTCTGCGACCTTAGTAGGTTCACCGTTGATTTTAAAAATTTGTGAAATAGTCCCAACTTTAACATAGAATTCTGGTAATTCATTGTATACTTTTTCCTCCAGAATAGGAATCATACTCTCTATTTCTTCCTTAAGTTTCTCTGCTTTCTTTTTATCAAAAGCTACTCCTCTTGCCGTCTGGAAGGCATGACAGTAAGCTACTTTTTGTTCTAAGAGCCTTGACCTTTGTTGATCTACAAGTCCTCTTATTGATTTCAACAGATGCTCAAAGACATGCACAGTCATTTCTACGTCTGTTACGCATCTGTGTATTAGTTCAGAACTTGTATCCTTAAAAGAAGCAATGGATACTTTAGTTAAAGTTTCAGGCATTATCTCTTCCCAAGATTCAAGAGAATGTTGTTGCCTTTCTGGACGATAAATACAGGACATAATCATTGTATCAAATAGTAATCTATAGTCCATCAATTCACTTAAGATTCCTAACCAGCTATAACACCCCTTTCTTTTACTGTACTCAACTAAGAAGGGGATATCAAACCCTGAGATATTGTGGCCTATAATCGCTACTTCGTTCTCCATGCACCATTTTACGTGAGATAAGAAACTAGCTATTTCTTTACTAAAGTATTTATGTAATACCTTTCTTTTAAAACCTCCACTGCTCCCTCTTTCGTACATGCCACTTGCAATACAATGAATCCTCCTACCTTCATAAAGAAGGCCATCTGTTTCCATATCCCATACGAATACCTTATTCATAATATACCTTTAGTTTATTCTACTGTGTCAGTTAATACTCCTCTGAAAGGATCGTACCTTAATTTCATGTAGCCTGTCTTACCTCCCATCCTATCCTTAATAAATCTAAGAGTTACTGTATTCTTTTCTGATTCATCTTCAGCTAATTGATTTCTTTCTAAGCCCCATACATTAGTACTATATTTCCATACAGCTCTGGAACCTGCAAACTGTGAACCGAGTACCCTTGCACCTGCACCGTGATCCTTTCCATCAGCAGGATTTCTTAAATGTGAGACATGCCATATACTTATATCAAGTTCTCTGATCATTTTTGATATTCTGTATAAGGCTATATTAAGAAACCTGTTACCTTCTGAAGGTGTTAAGTGATCTACTAATGTAGAGATAGGATCCACAAAGAAGTACCTTGCTTTATCTGTTACAAAGAATCTTATAGAACTTTCTATATCCTCCCAATCTCTATAAGAAAGTGGATCAAAGATATACACCTTATCTCTAAGGTACTCTCCTATCTCAGTGGCTTCCTTGACATCGTAGATACAATCGGGAAGATGTATAGGCTTCTCCATTATAGCACCTATTAATCTTCTTAAAGTTACAGGAGGGTCGTTCTCCATATCGAAGATACCTATCTTCTCTTTGTGTGTGAAGATTAGATCCTTCTGTATCTGTTGCATCAATGTTGTCTTCCCTGCTCCAGGGCCAGCACCTATACCTATACTCCGTGGCGTTTTAATTCCGTAAGTAAAATCATTCATCCTTTTGAATGAATAAGGCATACCATATTTAACACGTTCAACTGCTACATCAATAATATCTTTTATTGTTATAATGGATTTAGGTTTATAAGTATTAGCATTGTGAAAAGCTCTGTTATACTCTGCCTTCTTTCCTTCAAGTAGCATATCATTTGCATCTTTCTCACTATACTCCAGTATCTTTATTCTTGGGAAAAGTTGAGCTACATTTTTAATAAGTTTCTCTCCTGCTTCTCCATCGTAATCAGGAGCGAGATATAAGTGGTCTATTGAATCAAGCCACTCCTTGTTATCCTTGAAAGCTTGTAATGAATTTACACCATTAGGTATAGACACATGGGCTATCCCTGATATTTTCTCAGGGGGTAGCATATAGTGGGAAGCCATTGCATCTTCCTCCCCTTCTGTAATAATAAGATGTGTAGGTTTGATATCAAAGGATAACATTCCGAAGAAGTGTGCATCTTTGCCCTCTCCTATTACTTTAAAGTATTTAGGTAGCTTTCTTCTCTTGTAACCAATAATCTTCCTATCTTTATTCTTAGTTATAGGGTAGTAATGAGCGGTAATCTCTCCAGTATCTACATTAAAACTTGTCTTCACTTGATACTTGTCTCTTACGAAAGAAGGGATACCTCTATCATCTGTACTCCCAAGTTTGCTTATGTCTTCAACAGTGAGTGTCTTCTTTCCAAATAAATATTCTTCATCGTCTTCTCCTGCAAAGGATAGTCCGTCTCTTTCGTAGTAAGGTTCATGCACCTCACCATTTAATCTGCATGCCCATGTCACCCCATCCTTCATAAGGAAGAGATGATCTTTCATCCTGTCCCTCCCTACGTTGACACATGCCGGACATTCTCTATTCTTCTCCATCAAGTACCACCTTTCTTTTAAGTTTAAATCTAGAGTTACCTCGTGTGTTTTTAATACCAAGACAATTAGGTTTATACGGACCATCAATAGGTCTTAAAAGTTTTGCATCTTCTCTTGCTCTGAAAGCAACGACACATATTGTGCCTGCGCTACATACCTCACATTCAAAGACGTATTCCATGTAATTTCCTTTTGCCATGACTTCCTCTTTTGTTACCTATCAAAAGTGTACTTCTTTACTGTTATCATCTTAAAGTCAGGAGCTATTACCCCCTTCCACAGATCTTCTTTTGTTTTTTTCTGATACACGGATGCACCTGTTAATGGGCATCTTAGTTTCTCTGTGTAATAGAGAAAGTGATTGTCTTCTAGATAACCTTTATCAAATCCTGAAGTATCCTCCCCCTTTTCAATCTTAGTTCTTACTCCGATCCTACAGATTGTAGGGGAGTCACACACTCTACACTCATAAACAATTTCTGTATAGAATAACTTCATCATACACCATTACTTTAAAGTAGCAGTTCTCCTAGTTTTACGGAAACCTCCACAGTTATGGTAATATTTTTGGTATATCTTAGCCTCTTTATTCTTCTTGTTACTGGGGAAAGCTGTCGGCCCCTCTTTATCCGCCTCGTAATAAATCTCATTACACTTACGACACACCCACTGTACCTTTGTATTATTTATTTTCTGTAATATTTTATCACTCACGGTATCTCTCCTATCTTGAAGTAGTAGTTCTTACTGTCTCTAGATATTTTCTTAAGGTTCTTATCCCATCTGATGTAGACTTGTGCCCTTTACTTACTTCCTTCTCTAGAGAAATATCCTCACGCCTACCTACATCTGATTCTGTAAGAGTGATCTCTGTTTCAGGGATAGTGAATGAAGGTATTATTTTGTTAATAATATCCATCATTCTGGGGACTTCGTCTACACTCTCACTTATAATAGTTATAAATACTTTTGTAGGATTAATAGATTTCAGTACTAGCAGAAATATCGTTGAGATCATAGCGAAGTCAGTGCTATGAAATAGTTTTAAAGATCTGTTCATACCTCCTTTTGTACTTATGACAAGTACATTAACACCTTCGTAATGAGGGAAACTTTTATCTGTAGTGGAATAGTTAAGTATTATTTTATCTGGGTATCTGGATAATTTTATGTAAGGGTTGTTTATATGTGCCTGGAAATGAGCGAATATTTTTGTAACTAAATCTACATAAACATTCCATAGCCCTTCATCCATATTCCCATAACTAAAGAAGTGTTCTTTATGCATGGTCCTCTCTTTCCTTTATATCTTTATCTGCTAAGAACTTATCATGCTCCTCATAGAAAGTATGTAAGATCTCCCTATTCTCCCACTCTTCATCATGAATTCCAATCTCATAGAACTCTCTTTCTTCCTGTGCCTTCCTCTCTTCCTCCTCTTCTTGTGCCTTAAAATATTCCTCTGCTTGTTCTTCTAATCTTCTATTCATCTCTAAATCCTCTGCATATATCCATTGGTATTCAGTAAGCATCTTTTATCTCCTGCTACTTTAAAGTAATATTGAGAAAGATATAAAAATAATACTGATTAGTATAGAGGTAGCTATAACATACCATATAACTACCTTACCTGTCTTATCTTCTATAGAAGCGGATATCCACCCTAAAGGAAGATTAAGTAAGGCGTGTAACCAGTATCCTCCGTTGACATACCACTCACCTATTGCATGTAACATCTTCTGCCTCCTTTACAATACATAATGTTTCTTTACCGTCAATCTCTATGACCTGTAGTTCTGTATAATGAATTTTTTCATTTTCACAAAATTGAAGTACAACTACAGAAGGATTACCCATTGAATCAAAGCCATATTTTTTAAGTGGACCTCTTATTATTTTCATGTACCGTCTCCTGTTTACTATACTTTGGACAATCTTTAAAATACCATTGATAGGGACATATATCTGGAGATCCTTTATTCTTCCAGCCTAAAAGACCTGCTCTCTTTTTACATTTAATTAAGAAAGTGGATACCCTTTTACTGAATTTACACTCCATGTCACACCTCCATTAAATACCCACAGTATCCATAGTGTGCTTAACTGCTTGAACTTCTGTCTCGTCACTCAGCTTGGCTATGTATGCCATGTCGATAGCTGTATCAAGTGGGAAGTCTGGACAATCTTCCATCGTTAATAGATCACATATAGTCTGTAACCCTCTTGGAGATAATGTAAGAGCGTACTCCCCCTTCTTATATCCCTTACGGATAAGACCAGCGAATCTTACAAGTTTCTGTATTATCTTACCGTCAAGAGTAGGATACTTTTCATGAAGCATAAGTACCTCTCTCTTCTCAGGGAGGTAGTCTACATCGATAGTAATTGTACACCTGTCTATTGAAGAGGTGTCCTGTAGATGTGTACCTGCGAACTTATCAAAGTTATCACCAGTTCCTCTTACATTATCTGTAAGTAACAATCTGAAAGTATCAACAGCATTGACTCTCATATCTTTAGGAGAACCAGTTCTCTTTTCATCAAGGATAAGATAACTTTCATCTTCATACACTGTCTGCATTACCATCTGAATACCAGCATGAAGTTTAAATACCTCATTGATTACCAACATTGCTCCATTCTTAAGAGCATAAGGGAGTATACCATCTTTCCATACCAATTCACCACCACCTTCTTTAGTCCAGGCACTACCGATAAGAGAAGAAGGTTCAACTCCATCCTTACCGTTGATAGAGAAACAAGGCTGGCGTATCCATGCACATAACTGTTCAGCGGCAGTACTCTTACCTGTTCCTGGCATACCCACCATTAAACACTTCTTATTAAGTTTGTGTGCAAGAATCAGACGTTCGAGTACATTTGCATCCCATATAAAATCGTCTTTAACTTTAGGTATATACTCCCTTAGCTCCTTCTTAAATGCAGTAGGAGAGAAGACATCTATACCGTGATCTATCTTACTCTTGGGGAGATTACCCCCTGTGATTGTAGAAATTTTAATATGACCGCTCTTAATGGCCTCTTCTCTTGCCTTTATAATAGCTTTCTTTCCTTCTTCAATAGCCTTCTTTCTTTCTTCCTCTTCTTTAGCTCTTTCTTCTGGAGAAAGCTTGGCTAATCTATCAGACTCTTCTCTCTTACTTACATCTACAAATTCTTTACCGAAGAGATCAGTAAGGGAAGCCTCCTCTTTTTCAGAAAGATCTTCTTCTGTCCCTGTTGTAGCAGATGATCCTGTCTCAGGAACTTTACAGAAAGAAACTGGTATCATGTGAGCGTCACCTTTACTGTCCTTAATGGTATACACTCCTTTATTTTCATCAATAACTTCAAGTACTTCGCCCTTCTTGAAAGAAATAAAGTCCAGTTTTAATTCAATTGTCTTCGCCATGATGCTACTCCTCTAGATTAATTAATAAGATACTGATTAACTGCATTACTTACTGTTCTATATTACTTTGTATTACTTTAAAGTACTATCCTATCCTTCAATGTCTCGAATAATACTTTATCAAGATCTTCTACTCTGTTTATTACACAATGATGTTTATAAAACCTGCTTACTGAGCTAGTTAAGATTCCTATACCAACTAAGTGGAACCCATTAGTACTCTCTAATGTTTTGCATACTTGTTTAAGAAACCAGTTGCCATCTCCTGTATATGTACCACAAGGAGAGCCATCACTTAGTACAATCATAATTTTATTTTTATTTCTTTGTTTAAGTAATCTTTCAGCGGCATACATAAGAGATTCACCATCTGCATTCTCTCTTAATCGTACACTGCTGTCTGTCATGTTACGCATCAGTCTTTCGGATACTACAGTAGTACCAAAGTTTTTAAATATGTACGTCTTTAGTTCACGGTATTCTGTAAAACCTAATACCTCGTAGTTAATCTTAAGAGAATTCAGTGTCCTTGCCATTGCTACTGTAGCGGCAACAGCTAAAGGATACTTACCGCTCCTCATAGATGCACTACAATCAACAAGTAATGTAACTGCACTGTCTAGCTTAATTCTCCCAGAAGTTTTCTCTTTATAGATTCTTGGTTTATCTCCACCAGTAGAGTGAAGGACTCTGTAAAGATTCTTATGATGTAAACTTCCCTCTTGTTTACCGTAAATAAAACCATCTCTCATTAAAGCTTTAAGATACTTGGCTATCTGTTTTGTTACAGAGGATCCTCCTACTAAAGAAGATACCTGTCTATAAAGAGATTCATCAGGAGTAGGATCGATAGCAGTAGACATATCTATTACAGTGTGATGTTCAAAAGGGATATACTCTTCACTATCGTACCTTTCGGGTACAGATTTATCCTTATCTTTTTCTTCTCTTTCTTTATCATCAAGAGCATCTTTGTACATATCTTCAAAAGCCTCTAACTCTTCTTCAGATAAGGATTTAGGCATGCTCTCTTCCTCTCCCTCCATCTTCAATTCTTTTCTCTTCTCTTCATCTTCCTTCAGATCTTCAAGATAAGATAAGATATCATTAACAAGTGCTGTAAAAGCTTTAATCTTAAGGACATCTTTCATAGAAGATTCAGAGTAAGGGGATGTAGTATCTAAGGAATGGACTCTCTCGGTTATATTAACCCTTGTCTCCAGGTCAACAAGCAATGGGCCTATATACTCTGGTATCTCAAGAGTAACAATAGCCATCTGATCACCCATCCAATTTTTTCTATCGCATATATCCCAGAAGAATACAGCATCTATAAACTGAGCTTCTATACTCTTCTTCTTTTCCTTAACATCTTTAGTAAAGTAATCGGGATTGTCTTTAAGAAAGAGTGCTCTCCCTTCATCAAGGATTACATCTCTTCCTGGATACATATCCCAACGACTCTTCTCGCTGAGATTATCTGCTATGATATTCGCTACGAACTTCTTAACAGGGTGACGTAACTTAACCATAGCTTTAAACATATAGAAATTTTCTTTTAAGAGATGTGATATCTCATGATGTGAATGCCACCAGTAATATTTATAGTCTGGAGCAAAAGGATTAGGGGGAGGTATATGGATATACTTATTTCTTGTTGCATAAGGGGTGACTACGTTTGCATCAAAGATTACTTTTATTTTTGAATCATCAGCTAGAGAGACGAAATATTTCTTTTGAGATTCAGCCATAAGGTCTTCGGCCTTCACTCTAAACTTAGTCAACTTCCTCTCTTTCCTTCTTATCCTGGAGAACTTTTTCTTTCGACTGCCTTCAGACATAACATTTCCTCTGTTGTCTGTTAACGATTTGAGATAAGGATACTTAATCTAATTCTTCTAATCTGTCAAGCTCTTTGAAGTGGAAGAGATCGACACTTTCATTGCCTTCTTTTATCCTCCTCTGTAAGAGATTGTTTTCTAAAGTATCGATACCTCCCTCTTCTGGGAACCAATCAATCACATCGTCATAACTATGCACCTTTTTCTTTTTAACAGGAAGCCCTCTCTCTAAAAGGAACTCACTGTATGTCATTCCGAATCTGTCCAATCCTTCAGCATCATAACCGAACTGATCAAACCCGTCTATATCCCTCCACTTTTTACCTGTGAATTGTAGACCACATTGTGAATCAACATAATCTTGTAGCTCAACAGTTTCTCTTCTACAATCTTCTCTACTTTTTCTTTTCTTCTCCATTACTGTACCTTCTCGTTAAGTTACTGTTACTTTAAAGTATTACACAGAGGGAAGTATAACTTTAACTTCACTCTTACTTCTTACCTTCTTCTTAAAAGGACAAGCTTTAATCTTCTTAACAAGATCGATGAATGAAGATATATCTTTCTTATCCACCTTAAAAGAGGTACCATAAGTAAGATAATCGATAGAGTATTTTTCCCAAAGATCATCCCATTTATACTCAAGCTTCCTGTTATTACAGGATACTGCCTTTTCTGAAATACTTTTATGTACTACAACCCACGAATGCTCACCAGCATTTACCAAGGCTATTGGGCTTGCATAAGAGAGGCACCTGCTGATCTCATTGAAATCAATTATCTCATTACTTCTTACATTAAAAGACCACTCTCTTCTGTCATCAATCTCTCTGCCTTTCTTCATATCTTTACTCCTCTTACTGTTTACTTTAATCTTATTTACCATTGAGCTGAAAGTTCTATCTATCGAAGCATTATTGTAGTATAAAGAACATGAACCAAGAGAGGTGCACCTACTAGTACACTCTTTATCGTAATAAACTTCGTAACATATTTTAACCTTATTGTCATAAAGGATAAGTCTTGTAATCTTACGGTATCTTACTGGATGATCACAACTCCCTTTCCATACACTGCCTACAGGATACTTAATCTTAGCTTCTTTCAACTCTACGTTTAAGTTCTTTACCATTTCTCTACCTCCACCTGTTTAACTGTTGAACCATTGACAATACCTTTAAGAGTATCACCCTTCCATATCACCTTCCTGTTACCCTTATACTTTTGCACCTCCTCCATTATTATTTGAGTAGCTTTAGAGAGAAGCTGATCTTGCTGTGCTATCTCTCCAACATCTACAATCTTACCGTCTACTAAGAGCAGTAAGAAGCCTATGTTTTTTTCCTCTGACATTTGTATATCTCCTCGCAAGTAATATCATCTTCATGTACCCACTCAGTTCTAAGAGATACATACACCACCTCTTTCCACATTCTCTTATACTTATCTGTAAGAGTTATAAAAGGTATCATCCTTAAGAAGAGGTATTTATACAGAGTGCTGTAACTATGACACAGTACTCTCTCCTTTTCCCTGTACTCATGCACTACCTCTATATACATAACATCATCCTTAAACTTATACCTGCCTGTAAGATCCTCCTTTAAATTTAGAATCCTTTTTATATTCCTGCACATTTTCCTTTCAAAGACAGGATGATACTCTATCACTTTATATTTTACATACCATAGTATTTCTTTCATTTTGTATCCTTGTTAGAGAGATTTCTGTGGTAGAAAGAGGAGACACTTTCCTTGACTGTGATTACAGGGAGATCCTTTCTTCTGAAACTTATCTTTGTCTTTCCAAGTGTATTAGATCTGACCAATTTTATATCAGTCTTTTTAACAGTAAAGAAACTTCCATTAATATCTTCGATTAGGATAAACATTATACACCTCTCCTAAAATAAATAATATTATAGCAATAACTAAGACAATCCATATTAATAAATCACCACCACTCATTACACCTCCTATATTATGTATTACTTTAAAGTATCGATGTATCTTCCTATATTTACAAGAAGATTATCATCAACAGTACAAACTACATGATCCTTTTGATTCTTATAGGACCAGTTACACCCAGCTATGATTTCTCCATGAGGATTAAGTGAGAGTATCCCTTCTATTACAGGATCTTCCTCATTAAAATAATCAATGTTTAGAATCTCAGGTTTTACTTCTATCCTGCCAAAATCTTCACCCCTTCCTTGTCTTACTACAAAGCTTGAATACCAACGATCCTTATCCCTTATAGAGAAAAGATTAAGATCTTCCAGTAATTCAAACTTATGTAAACTGTTAGCACCTTCATGATAATTATCACCACTCATTTGTAATTGACATGCATCTCTATCTTCAGCAGTAATAGTAAAGAAGTCATACATCTCGTTAACAAAATCATCAGGTACATTCTTACCGTTGGCAACACAATAGACACTGCCAACAGAAACATTGAAGTGATAGCATGCCATCCGTATAGCATATATTATCTCAGGTTTTCTTGAAGGCTCTCCTCCAGTAAGAGTAAGAGTTCCAATACTATCAATCTTATTGAATAATTTATTTACTAAATTTATATCCATGTCCTTTCTTTGAGGATTACCTCTAAGACAGTGATCACATCTCATGTTACATCTACGTGTAACTTCGATAACTAAATCTTGTATATGCATTACATTATCCTCTGTAATTTTTATCAGACAAAAGAAAAGGGGCAAGCTCTATGCTACACCCCTTATACTTTTCATTATGTCCTGGCATTCTTCCTGAATGTACCCTTCTTGAAGGACACCAGAGTATTAAATGTAACGTAGTGCTTACCATTACTGGTATGACGATCAACCTTAACTTGCTTAACCTCCTTATTTCTCTCTGTTATCATTAACTCTGTCTTATCCCTACATATCATCTGATTGTATATCTTTGTCATTTACTTTTCCTCTGTCATATAAGTTACTGTTTATCTTCTTTACTTTTCATATCATCATATTGTGTATTGCTACTGCACGTTCGTCTATGGAATCTACTACAATTACAATAGATTGCTACCTCGCAAGTAATACATTTCCCTTTCTCCTCCCTACATTCATAGCACTTGTAAATACCCCCTCTTACTTCTGGACAGTTTTTAAGAGATTTAAATATACAAGACATATCACACCCCTTCTATACTAACTCCATTATAGTAAAGGCATTCTTGTTGCCCATACTATCTTCAAGGAAGCGATACAGATCATACTTATTCCTTGCCCATACTGTTCCATAGTTTCTGTGGTTCACTGCTACTTTAAAGTAAGAGCCACCACCAGCAGGTTCAGGCTTACCAAAGTACCAGTAGATATTTACAGGTTTCTTTGTATCAGCAGATACAGGAAGATTAGGATTAGGAGAGCCACCAATTTCTATACCTCTCCTCTTCATCCTGGCATGTCTCCGAGCCTTATTCCTTTCTCTCCTGTTCTGTGCTACATATTTAGCTCTGTTCTTCTGTTTACTTGTACCTTTCCTGCTCTTTCCTTTAGTCTTTGTACTCATAATAATCTCCTATGTATGAGCTTAATCTATGGAGCGTTATGCTCCCCTATTTTATCTTGTCCTTATAGACAAGCCACAAGGTACTTCATACTACTTTAAAGTAATACCTTGTAGTCCAGTTATAAGGAGGATCTGTCTATTTCAGTATCACAAGGTGCATTTCCATTTATTCTACTACAATTACAATGGATTTGTACTCCACAATTTACAAGACATCCATTACTAGTATTAATTATTGCTTCACATCTTAATTCTTTCCTTATATCAAGATTATCTCCTAGTATACATTGTCCAGATTTTGTATCACACCACATACATATAGTTTTTTTAGCCATATCACATATACCTCCTCTCCTCTTCTAATGTATGTAGTATATTACTCTCTTCTTCTTGGAAGATATGATCATTATTAAGTACTCCATTCATTATCTTCAGGATTACATTGATACTTATTAAAAGTATAAGGCATATTATTCTCTTCATCATAATCTCCTATCTTGATATTTTATCATCACAACTGGCATTGCCACACATCTTACTGCAATTACAATGAGCTTGCACTGAACACTTATAGTTGTCACAAGGATTACTAATAGATGCTACAGAAGTACAACCTAAAGTCTTTGCTATTTCAGGAAATTCTTTTAACTTACATTGAGCTATAGGAATGTACCACATGCATGCACTCTTTCTATTTTTCTCCATAATCATCGCCTGTACTTAAAAGGAATACCAGTATTGTAGTAATAGCCACGGAAGGCATAATACTTTGTGAATCTCTTAGCAAAGTCATAGTCATTTATACTATTAAGTTGCTCTACAATTATCAAGTACATCCAAGATGGATGCTTACTGTATAATGTTTCCATAATACTCTCCTATTATTTTATACTACTACTTTAAAGTACTAAGGTAATAAGGTTCTATACTCTCTATAAGAGAAGAAAGGTAAGGTGTAGTATGTTCTGTGGTTATAGAATAGTATTAACCTTGTACTGAACTCACTGTTATTAAGTAAGCTTACTTTATACCATTCTCTGTATCTGTTATCTCTCAGGTCTATCATACTTCTCTCCATTACTTTAAAGTACTGACAAAAAGAAAGGGGAGAACAGACTAAGTACTTTGTAATCTACTCTCCCCTTAAGGTTATAACCGTTATGTATACTGTCTTACTTCTTTGTTTGCATTCCCTGTTCAATAGACAAAGCTTTCATGGTGCAATTGCTCAACATGATACGTACTTTCTCTACTTCCTTTACATCCTTGCAAGCATTGATAAGATTTAGGATTGTGCCTTCAATACCATTGATACGCTCAGAGACAGTACGGACACTTCCCTTCTTCTTTCTACTCTTCTTATCCTTAAGGAATGTCTCGTACTCCTCAGGATTCATTTTACCCATATTCGTTAAATCATTACCCCCAGATGAACGAATAGACTCAACAGAATGTCCCTTCTCTACAGCTTTCATAACACCATTCTTCACATTGACAATCTGTTTTAACTGTGGGTGTTTGGTTGGTTCAAAGGCCGTATACTTCACTTCTTTCCCCTTTTCTTTCCTTGTCTTGGGAATGAATGACATTCCATACTCTTTCTTATCCTTTTCAGCTTCCTTCCTCATTACTGCCAGGAACTTCTCATTACTCTTCTTTCTATCGAATACTCCTGATAGGTCTCCTGATTTGTAATCACATATCTTTCCATCCTTACAAAGAAGGAACCTTCCGCCATTAAGGATTAATCTCACAGCTTGTTGTCTGAAATCTCCCTCTGATTCCATTAACTGTTTCTTTACCTTATCAGTTTCTTTCAATAAGGCTACCAATGAAGCTACTGTAATTGTACTCATAATCTACTCCTATGTTATGAGTTAAAAGGAAAGTACCAATTACTTTCCAGGTGAATACTATCTCATTACTTTAAAGTCCTGTGATAGTGTAAGTGGGAGTATGGGGGTGGTATGGGGGACATCCCCACAGCCTCTCTTCACTATAGTTTCCACAGGAATACCTAACGGATACGATACGGGTAGGGGGCCAATAGAGGGGGGGTGGGGACACATCTTGGGGGAAAAGTACCGTGGGTGTAGAGAGAAGGTACCCCCTCATGCATCTGATATCTATTCTAGAATGCATCTGATATCTATTCTAAAATGCATCTCTCTCCCTTATACATATTCATACAGATTTCTAATAGTCTTCTTAATACTATCTAAATACAATAAATACTATAGGATAACTTATAGTTACTATAGGATTTCCTCAGTACAATACTCTTATATGCTTCTCTTATATATATCTATAAGATATAGTATATAAGAAATAGTATCTAAGATATATCCTATATACCATATATAGTACATAGGATGTATACAGATACCTTTATACTACTTATTTGTGCCTTAATATACTATATATTGTATACAATAAGGCTTTGGGAATGCAAAAGTATACTAAATAGAGTAGTATTAAGTAAGAAAATGGGGAAATAGGTACTAGATATAAGTTTAATATTAAAGTACTTTTAACTATCTAAAGGAAGATAAATGCCAGTACAAGCTAAGGAACATGGTAATAATACACCTGATAGGATTAAGAGAGTAAAGAAAGATCCTAAGATGTCTCATATTACAAAAGTAAAGAGAAGAAGAAAGCACTTATCTTATGAAGAGAAGTATGCTTGTATTGATGAATACCTAAAGTCCACTTACTCTGATGAAGAGTTAGCCTACAAATACTCCATATCTGTTAAAACATTAAGAACAACAATCAATGAACACCTTAGATCTCTAAGTAATATTAAGGAGAGTAGAGCCTTAATAGAATCCCAGAAGCTAGATAAAGAGGGAAAGAAAGATTATAAGTACAAGGAAGATGCTGTTACTATGCGTTCTGTCTTGGAGAGTAAAGAAATTAATAAGGAATTTCTTACTATGCTTAGTGAGGATAATTCTCCTGTACTTACAGAGGCAGAGGCTACCTTCTGCTGGCATTGGGTATATGGTTCCTCCTCTTTAATTGCTATACAGGAAAGTGGATTAGATAGTGGTCTTGTTCCTCCTGTGTACAAGAAGGAGAAGAAAGGGCAGTATAATGCGGCATACATGAACGCTGTACGCTTACGCTCCTTTTACTTACGAAGAAAACCTAATGTGCTCTCGTTTATACAGGATATACAGAAGAAGAATTTAGAGGATCTTAAGGTAGATAAAGGTTATATCACAGACTTAGTTATTCATGAGATTGAAGAACTAAGAGAGGATAAGAATTATACAAGTAGAAAACTCTTAGGACAGAATATAGATAGATTAGCTCAGTTACTTGGTGCCTATACTCACACAGTGAACGTAGGGAAAGTGAATCCGGCAGATGCTTTAGATGAACTTATAGAAATGGCTAAAGATGATATTGATGTGAAGCCACTTAAGAAGAAGGGTAAGGAAGATATTCCTGTAGATGTAAGATATATTCCAGAGACTACAAAGGAGGATAACTAATGCCTCACGGTGTAGAAATGACAAGTAGAGTCTATGGGGAGAAAGAAGCTAAGGCATCTAGAAAATTAGCTATACTCTTGAAGATGTACAGGAAGAGACCCCTTGCTTTCATGAGGGATGTCTTAAGAGTTAAGCCTACTGATCAACAGATAAGACTTATAGAGTCTGCTACTAAAGAAGATTGTAGAGTTGCAGTTAAATCTGCTACTGCTACAGGAAAGACAGCGGCTCTCTGTTGGCTAACCTTTTATTATCTTATTTGCTACACTGATGTAAGAATTCTTATCACTGCTCCAACTTCAGGCCAATTGCACAGGGTTTATAGGGCAGAGTTAGTTAAGTGGTGGAATGGAATGAATCCTATGTTTAAGGATTTCTATGAGATATTAAGTACAAAGGTGTTTATTAAGGGTAAGAGAGAGACACAGTTTGTCGATCTGGTTACGGGCACAGTAGAAAACAAGGAGTCTTTTGCTGGACTACACGGTGATAAAGTAGTCCTTATGGTAGATGAGGCTAGTGCACTTCCTGATGAGATCTTTGATACACTTTACGGTACACTCTCCTCTGGCTCTACAGCCTTTATACTTGTCTCAAACCCTGTCAGGAATAGTGGAAAGTTTTATGATCTATTCCAAACTTCCCCTCCAAGATGGGATTTAATGACATTTACATCCTATGACTCCCCAAACGTAGATAAGGATTGGATTGAAGAGACCATAGAATATTATGGAGAGGAGAGTGATTTTGTTAAGATGCGTATACAGGGAGAATTTCCTGTAGTCTCTTTCGCTCAATTCTTTCCAACTGATTTAGTACAAAAAGCTATAGATAGAAGAATTACAGAACAAGAGTATCATCATTATGAAAGAGTGTTAGGTGTTGATGTTGCAAGGTTTGGAGATGATAGTAGTGTCATTATAGATAGACAAGGACCGAAGATACACAATATAGAAATTTATAAGGGTATTGATACCTCAGTACTTGCCTCTAGAGTTATAGAAGTATATACTAAACATAGGTATAGCGGAATCTTTATAGATGGTATAGGGATAGGAGCAGGTGTTGTAGATCAACTTAAACAATTTAATTTGCCTGTTGTAGATGTTGTTGTCTCAGCGAAGCCAAGTGATCCTAAGTCCTTTGCTAACCTAAGAGCACAGATATATGAGGAGGCTAGAAGATGGCTTTCCTTTGCAGATATACCGGATGATCCTGGATTGAAGAAAGATTTACTTGCTATTTACTTTGGTTATAATAAGAAGTTACAAATGACCTTAGAGAGTAAGAAGGATATGAAGAAGAGGGAAGGATTTTCTCCAGATAGGGCAGATGCTCTTACCTTAACCTTCGCAGATAATATCTACAAAATCAGGAATACTTCTGTTATGGCAAGACCTATTAAATCCTCTAACTACTATTGGAGTTAAGAATAGATTATGGAAACTAAAGCACCTTCAGGTTCACCTTTAATGCCTCATGGAGTACCACTTATAATTAAGGGTACTGATGAAGTAAAGGCTGAGAAAATATATGATGAGAATAGTGAGGCTATTGCTGAGGAAAAAGAGAGGGAGAAAAGAAGGATAGAACATTCTGCTCTTGCCTCTCATGTCTTGAAGATATTCAGAAGGAATAAAGATGCTAGGAGAAATAGTGGGATTGAACAGGAGATGATTGACAGTCATACTGCTTATAATGGGGAGTACAGTGCTGAGGATATTTCTAGAATAAAGATTAATGAAAGAGGAAGTACTATCTTTATGAATCTTACTGCTACTCGCTGTAAGAATGCTTCTTCATGGATTAAAGATATACTTTTACCTGCTAACGATAAGGCTTGGACCTTCTCTCCTTCTCCTATAAAGGATGTTCCTGAGAAGAGTAGAAAGATGGTAGAAGCTCAAATAGAGAAAGAGTTTAATGAGATGGTGGCTTCCTTACAGGAGAAAGGGGAAGACGGAAAGGCTGTCTCTGCATCTCACCTTATAAAGGAGATGAATCAGAATAAGAGAGATATGCTTGTAGCTATCTCCAATGAAATAGATAAGGAGGCTATCTTCCAGGCTAAGCTCTTAGAGAAGCAAGTGGAAGATCAGCTATTAGAGGGAGGATGGGAACAAGCTCTCTCTGACTTCATAGATGATTTTGTAGTATATCCTACTGCATTTATGAAGGGACCGATTATTACTAAGAAGAAGAGATTACAGTGGGTGAAAGGGAAGCCTGTCCCTGTAGAAGATTATATCTTCTTGAATAAAAGGGTCTCTCCTTTTGATATGTACCCTTCTCCTCATGCAACTTGTATAGAGGATGGAGATCTTTTAGAGCATGTAAGGTACAGTAGAAGTGAATTAAGTAGGATGATGGATTTCCCAGAACACTACAACTCTGATGCTATAAAGAGAGTATTAGAAAGGTGTTCACTCTCTACTTCTATTCCTTCATGGCTTGACTCTGGAATAGAAGGGGATAAAGCTATCTCTGAAAAGAGAGGGACTGAGTTTGAAGCAAGTGAAGGAATTATACATGGACTCTCAGGGTATCTCTCAGCACCAGTAAAACTTTTAAAGGAGTACGGGTATACAGATCCTAAGTTGGATGAGCTAGAAGATGAGCAAGAAGTAGAGGTAGAGTTCATCTTAGCTGATGAAGAAGTAATCCGAGTGAAGATGAATAAAGATCCTTTACTTAGAAGAAAATATTATAAGGCATCCTTTCAGAATATTCCTGGATCCTTCTGGGGTAAATCGTTACCTTATTCTATTAGGGATATACAGAGGATGTGTAACGCTACTTCAAGAGCATTAAGTAATAACTTAGGCATTGCCTCTGGTCCACAGGTAGAAATATATGTAGACAGGTTAGCTGATGAAGGACCGGTAGAAGATATCTACCCTATGAGAATATGGCAGTTAAAAAGTGATATGACAGGAGGTGGTGGCAGAGCTATTAACTTCTTTCAGCCTGATAGTAATGCGGAGGAACTTCTTAGAGTATATAAAGAATTTGAGGAGAGAGCGGACGATATAACAGGTATTCCGAGATATGCTTACGGGAATGATAAGGTAGGGAATGCTCACCAATCTGCAACAGGAATGGCTATGTTGCTTGAGACTTCAGGGAAAGGCATCAAGGAGTCTATTAAACATATTGATGATGGTGTGATAGAGAAGAGGGTAAGCTATCAATTCTATTATAACTTGGTGAAGAATCCTAATCTTACTTTCTCTGGAGATATTAATATTATACCTAGAGGTAGTTCAGTACTCACTGTGAAAGGTGCAGAGCAATTAAGAAGAACTGAGTTCTTACAGACAACTGCTAATCCTATTGATCAGCAGATTATGGGAATAGAAGGCAGAGGTGCACTTCTTAGAGAATTGAGTAAAGATATAGGCATTAATGAGGAGATCATTCCAACTAGATTAGAATTAAGAAAGATGGATGCAGATATGAAGGCAAGTCAGGCTCAGGCACAGCAGGTAGAAGCTAAGCTTGAAGAGGCTAAGATCACAACTGGCTTACAGGCTACTACTACTCAGATAGAAGGTCAGAAAGAAATGCATAAGATCTCTGTAAGAAAAGATGTAGAACTTGCTAATCAGGAAAGATTGCTGAAAGAAAGAATACATGAGGATGAGAAGGCACTTAAAGAGGCTCAGCTTGCATTAGAAGATAAGAAGGCAGAATTAAAGAGTATGACTTCTGTAGAAAGTTCTAAGATTGCCGCTGATGCTGGTGTAACAAAAGTTAACAAAGAGTTAGCTTATAAAATAAGAACTGGGGATGAGGGAATATAATGATTACTTCTTTAGATATAGATGATAAGAAGTTTCTCAGAAGTAACGAGAGGATCTTCCAGATTATCGAAAAGATAAGTAAGGAGATGGATGAGAAAGCTATCCTCTCCTCAACAAATCATGAATTTCACAGAGGTATAGCTATAGGATTTAGAGCACTTCTGGCTGAATGCAAGGAAAGCCCTTTTAGATCTAAGGGCAAATAGAGGAATTAAAGGTGTCTGAGTGAATCACTTATTACAGTCTCACACAATCACACCATAATGGAGGAAAGTAAAATGGGAACAGGAGCAAACAGTAGGATTGAGAAATTGGATAAGGAAATAGAAGAGATTGAAGAAATTGTCACAGGTACAAAGAAAGAGGATGTTAAGACTAAAGAGGATAAAGACAAGAGCAAAGAAGTTGAAGGTACCGGTGAAGAAGCTAATGTAGTTACTGATGAAGAGAAGGAAGAGAAGCCTGAATACTTTAAAGTAACGGATGAAGCTAATGATGATGAAGATAATGAAGAGGAGGAAGGTGCAGAGGAAGCGAGTCCTAAGAAGAGAGTATCCTGGAAACAGAGATACGCTACTACTAAAGCCGCTTTAGATGCAACTATATATGGTCTTCGTCAGGAAGTAGCCTCATTAAAAGAAAGATTAGCTACATTTGCCACAGCATACGATGATCTTCAGACTGAATACAATAAACTTGTAGACAGTCAAAGAGCAGAGATTGATTTAACAGAAGGTCTTTCAGAGGAAGAACGAAAGTACTTCGGTGAGGAAGGTGTCTCTGTTTTATCTAAGATCGCTAAGAAAGTTAATGAGAGTGAGGTAACTCCTCTTAAACAGGAACTTGAAGAGATTAAGAAAGAGAAGAGAGCTAGAGCAATAGCTGACGCTAAAGATGCTAAGGTCAGAGCTTTTGAGAATTTCTTAGGAATGCTTGGTAAAATAGTACCGGATTATGCTGAACTTGCACGACATCCAATGTGGAATACTTGGGCAGTAGAGAATATAGATTCTTTTTCTGGTCGTACTATTAAAGAGGTTTTCCAGGATGCTGAAGGTAGAGGAGATGTACGGACAGCGGCATTTTACTTAAATGAATTTAGGAAATTGGTTAAACAGTCTTCTAAATTAGATGAGGAAATTACTCCAGAAAGTAGGGGTGGAGGTGGTACTCCTACTAAGAGACCAGTGGATACAATTAGCATGAAAGAGATTAACATTTTTTATGATAACTATGCTAGAGGTGTCTACAAAAATAATAAAAAGAAGGCTGATGAAATAGAAGCCTATATAGATAAAGCTATCAGTGAGGGGAGAGTAACCCCTTAATGATGGTAACAATATAAATTATAAGGAAGGAAAAAATGAGTTCTTTAACAAGACCGACAATCGTACCTAGTGGTTCTACTTATTATGGATCAGGTGCGGCTTCAGGGGATGCATACGGATCAGGCGAACGGGCTAGGTTCATCCCTGCTATTTACTCTAAGAAAGTATTACGTAATTTCTACGCATCTACTGTATTCGCAGATATTTGTAATACGGACTATGAGGGCGAAATTAAGAATCAGGGAGATACTGTATTTATCAGAAAGACTCCTGATATCACAATCGGTGACTATACAGTAGGTGCTACACTTACTTATCAGGTTCCGAAGAAAGATGCTACTAAGCTGACTATCGACATTGGTAAGTATTCTGCTTTTAAAGTAGACGATGTTGATAAGGCTCAGTCAGATCTCCAGTTAGTTTCTATGTTTGCGGAAGATGTAGGCATGAATATGAATATCACAGTTGATACTGAGGTATTAGCATATCTGTATACAAAATCTGCTACAGGTAACTACGGTGCTTCTGCTGGAGCTATCAGCGGTAACATTAACTTAGGAGCGGCTAATGCTCCGGTTGTAACAACTACAGTTAACGCTATTGATAATATCGTTAATGCTAATCAGGTACTGGATGAACAGAATACCCCTTCTGAAGGAAGATATATTGTTATGCCAGCCTGGAACTGTGCATTACTTAAACTCGGTGATCTTAGGAGAGCTGACGTAACTGGTGATAGCACTGGTGTTATTCGTAATGGAATGATTGGACAGGTAGACCGTACAACCATTTATATGAATAACAACTTAAATAGTGCGACTGATGCCACTACTGGTAATCTGTGTCACTATGTGATCTTCGGGACTAAAGAGGCTAGTACCTTTGCGGCTCAGATTACTAAAACCGATACTCTTAAGATACAGGATTCTTTTGGTGAGTATTGGCGTACACTCTTCGTCTACGGACGTGAAGTAGTACAGCCTACCGCTATCGGATATCTGTATACTGAAAGAGGCTAATCATAAGAATAAGGGGGTGTAAAAGCCCCCTATATTTTCTTTAACATGAGAGGAATGAAATGAGTTATTTTGAACAGAGAATGAATGTCGGTGAACTCTCTGTAGGTGGTGAAAGAGTACTTAGAGGTACTTCGGTTGTCCCTGCTGTTCCCTTTGCAGGAACAGGTACAGTCTTTAAAAGTTCTACTACTAAGTCTGGTGGAATTTATAAGACGGAGATCCTTATAGATCTTACAGGTACGAAATCATCTACAACAGATCTCGACATTATAGGGAATACTGGTGTTTCCCATATAGGTCAGATACTTGCCGCAGTACATGGTACATTGTGGTTTGGACAAGTAACTTGCTTAGAGACACCCGCAGGTGGAGTCACAGATATTGATTTCTATTCTGCAACTGAAGGAACTGGTGCATACGATAGTGGTATTGCCGCTTTAGCTGAGACAGCTATGCTGACTAAAGGTGGAGCGTGGTCTGCTTCTGTAACACCAACAATAATGAGTGCCGTACCTGCCGCAGGAAAGTATATGTACTTAACCTGTGGTGCCGCTGGTACTCCAGGAACTTATACTGCTGGAAGATTCCTTGTGGAATTCTGGGGCGTATAATTTTATTTTAATAAGAAGAATAAGAAAATAAATACTGAGGGAGTCAAAGGATTATGAAACCTGTAAAAAGAAGAAATGTTTTTGTAGAAAATAGGAATACTGGTGCACAGTTACACATCTTAGAGGAACATGCTGAGAAATACCCCCATGAGTTTAAGGTATTGCTTACAGTAGAGGAAGTGGAGGCTGTTGGACTTAAGGCTCAAAGAAGGAAATTTATCAGACAAGGATTAGAAGCAAAGGGTGAAGTTGTAGATGAAGAAACACTGGATAAGAGTGTAGAAGAGTCGATAACTGATACTCCTGTTGTAAGTAAATCAGATGATGAGGAATTGAAGATGATGTTAGAGACAGGTATTGTAGAGGAGAGAAAGGGCGGTTGGTATGTATATGAAGGAAAGAACTATCGTAAGAAGGATATGATCAGTATCCTTAACGGTAGTAGATAATAATATCTTAATGAGAGATAAGAGAGTTAGGGTTTATGAATTTTTTAGAAATATGCCAAGAGTCACTTGAAGAAGTTACACTACAAGGTGAGATTGTCTCTGCTGAAGATGCTGTAGGTTATCAGCATTTAATAGTAAGAGGCATAATGCGGAAGTGGAAACAAATTCAAGAGAATAGACCTGATTGGAAATTCCTACGTGCAGAGGTAGACCATACAATTACTGCCGGTACACAGCCTTATACTCCTACAGATATACTAGGAGCTACAAATGTACTTAGGTTTGGACATTGGGAGAAGAATGGACCTATCTTTACAGATGCAAGTGGGAATAAATCGCCTGTTATTTTTGTATCTTATGATTATTGGATTAGGTCAGATACAGATAATAAGGTAGATAAACCCTCTACTTTTACTATTAAACCCCAAGATAACTCTCTTATCTTTCAAAATCTTAATAATGATAAGGATGTTAAAATTACTTATTACAAATCTCCACAGATATTAGTAAGGGATGCTGATGTTCCAGAACTTCCCTTAGAAAACCATGATTTACTTGTGTGGGCTGGAGCTATGGTTGCGGCTAAGATCTTCGAGAATGCTACTGCATACACACATGCTAAAGAAAATTATAGCTTAGCTCTTGGATCTTTAATGAGATCACAAATACCTGCTAGGAGAATACTGCCGAGGAGTATTGCGTAATGCAGAATGTAAAGGCATATCCTGTAATCCTTACTGGTGGATTAAATGAGGCAATTAATAACATGGAATTATCTCCAGGTGAATTAATCAATGCGTCTAACTATCAGGAAATGGATGGAGACTATCATGGATATCAATCTTTAAAAGGATGGGAAGCTTTTGATGGCAGGACAGCCCCAAGTGATGTAAGCGTAAGAGAACTGAGAGATTACGGATTACTTTCTACTGACGGATCTACTGCAAATACTGGAATAAAGATTTGTATAGAGCCTGATGCAGTTGGAGGTACAGAAGATTACACAGCCGCATTTACAGAGTGGTCAGATTATGGGAGTACTATAACTCCTTCAGGATCCCCAACTTTTAATGAGGATGATGATAATACGATTTTTGGTAGAGGGTCATGGGAATTCGCATTAAATACGGACTACTTATCTATTCCTGCTACTAACTGGGATTGGCAACTTGATTACACAATTGATTTGTGGTGTAGAGTAGAAGGTCTTACTGGCGCAGGAGCTACAATACTATCTATTGGTTCTGTAGCTACATTGACTTTAGATGCTACAGGGAAATTAACCTTTTCTTATGATACAGGTGCAAGTGGTCCAGCTACAGCAGAATCAGTACAAGATCCTACAGCTTTTAATAGTCATTCAAGTGAAGATACATTTAAGTTTGTAAGGATAACACATGAGATTGATGGAGCTAATTATATAACTAGATTGTATGTGAATGGTAGTCTTGTAGACAGTAACACTACTGCCTTAATAAATTATCCTAATACAGGACCACAGCCTGTTTTATTACAAGGAGACTCAACAGTCGCAGTAACAGGAGTAGCTTCATTAAGATTGATAAATGATGGTGGACTTTCAGCACAAGAAGGATTCCTATCAACAGGATTAACACATATTGTTCCACAAACTTTCTTCAGATCTCCTTATTACTTCTATTTGAATTTTGATGATGATTTAAGAGAAGTCGCTAGAGCGGCTATAGGTACTGTCTATGATAATGTTGCAATTCCTAGTGGTTCTACTGGAACAATCTCTAATTACTATGATATAGGAGATATACTTAGGACTAATACAGATCCTATTAATTATCCTACTACAGGAGAAGAGACCTACGTTATAGGTGGGTATGAGATGGATATCACTTTACCTGTTCCGTCAAATACTACAGGGAATATGTTATTTAGATCTACTTCAAGTGGATGGGAAGACCTTGGTTCTATAGGGAGGGCTAATATCCCTGCTACTTTATTCAGTGATAAGGAAATGTTATGGAGAGGATCTTTCTCAGATTGGAATGCTACTTTATCTCCTATATGGGCAACAGGTGTGACAGGCGATATCTATTATTATTATAAAGGCATCTCAGGGAGTGCACCTAAATCATTAGCCGCTGAATCTTCTCCTTCTGGTTATGATGATGCACTAGTAGGAGATCAGCCTAATTTTCCAGCACACGTAGATTTTGGTGCTGTAATAGAAGATAGGTTATATCTTGTTTACAAGAATAGTCTACATATAAGTGGAATAGGTTCTCCCTTAAGATTCGATGGATCGGTAGATAATAGTGATGTAATAGTATTTCCTTCAGAGATAAAAGGTATTAAGCCTTTGAAAGATGGAGTTGTAGCTATCTTCTTAGAAAGAAGTATAGAATTTCTTAAGGGTGCTGTTTCCTCACAATATTTGTTAGATGGTGGAACTGGATGGAGTTGGGAGAAAAGTGTATTCACTGAGAATATAAACAATGTGTATAATACACAAGTGAATGGACTAGGTGATGTATACTACACATCTAGACAAGGTATTTCTTCTTTAAGAGCTACAGATATATTTGGAGGATTCGAAGCAAATTCTTTATCAGAGAAAATTAATAGAACTGTATTATCTAAAGTAAAGAGTGGAAGTGTAATAGGTTCAGTTATTGTTCAAGATGATGCTCAGTATAAAATATTCTTTGATGATGGAACAGGCTTCTCTTTGACTATAGATGAAGATAGAAGTATTAAGGGAGCAATTCCTTTTGATCTAGGATTTAATGTTACTTGTGTAGGAGATGGCGATAATGACGAAGTTTTTGTAGCTGATGATAGTTATTATGTATACGAATTAAATAAAGGAACTAGTGCTAATGGAGACTACCTTGACTCTTCCTTTCAAACTTCGTATTATAGTTATAACAGCCCTACATATTGGAAGAGGCTTCAATCTCTGTTATTCGAGATTACTGCGGATAATTATCAACAGATAGGGATCACTGTCTTCTTCTCTTATGACAGAGGAGATATTCCAGATGATACACAAACATTTAAATTTATGAGACAGAGTGGGGATGTATGGTCATTGTCTTTACCTACTGTCGCTAGTTACAGCAATACACCACTAGCTGTACCTAAGTACTATTCTTATGGGAATGGTGCTAACTTCTCTATTAAAGTAGATGTAAGTAATAAATATTTTGACCAACATATCATACATAATTTTATAGCTGAAATAGTAATGTTAGGGAGGCAGATGTAATGTCATATACAGCACAACAGATCTATGATCAAATACTAAATAAGAGAAAAGGTAATGCTAGTACTATGCCTCCTGAAACAGTAGGACAAGGACCAGCGAAAGCTCCCCCAAGACCTAATCCTAATACTGGACCCTCTTTATTTGGCGGTGGAAAAGGTGGAGGGTATACACCTCCTAATTACGGACCTACACATGGAGGTGGAAATCCTGGAGTGGGAGATCCTAATTATTTAGGTGGCGGAGGAAAAGGAAGTGTTGGCGGAGGTGGAACAATCTTTCCTCCTACACACGGTGGAGGTAATCCTGGAGATCCTACTGTCGGTGGTCCTGGTACTGGTGGACCTAGTGCAGGTGGCCCTTGGCAAGGTGGACCACAACCTGTACAAATTCCTGGTGAAGGTGGGATAGGTACTCCTGGTGGTGCTACAGATAACTTTTATAATAGAGGTGGCGGTGGATATCTTAAGAAGTTTACAGAGACACCTTCTATACTTAAAGCTAATCCTGGTCTAATGTGGGAACAGGATAGTAAGACTTACGCTGATCCTGAGAGTATGGTCGATAACCAGATGGCTAGGATTTTAGGAGAGGACAGTAAGTATATGAAGCAAGCTGAAGCCAGAGGGAGGGCTATGGCATCTTCTAAAGGAATGTCTTCTAGTACACAAGGGATTGCCGCTGTAGAAGGTGCCAGGATTGCGGCGGCTTTACCTATGGCTCAACAGAATGCGGCTGTATATGCAAAGTTAAATGAGAATGAACAGACAGCGGATATAGCTAAAGATATGGCAACTCATAACTTTGGATTTCAGAAGCAATTGAAGGCTATGGATATCAGTGCTAATGAGAAGGCTGGCTATATGGGGATGATGGCATCTCTGAATAACACTCTGATGGAAGGAATATATGGGATTATGAGTAATCCTAATCTGTCGGATAAGAGCCAAGCTATACAGAATCAGATCGATCAGTGGAAATCGTTAGCTAAGACTTTCTCCCAATTTGTCGGCTTCAATTTAAATATATAAGCAGGAGATAAGATATGGGATACGAAGATACTTATGATATAGATTATGGTGGTGGAGGAGATCAGGAAAGCTCTTGGGTATCTGATGACTATAATTGGGAAGAACCTTCTTATGATTATGGATATGATGACTGGAGTGCTGGAGCTTCAGGAGATGATGACGACTCTTGGTGGGATGATGTAGTTGATTGGGTAACTGATGATGATACATTAGACTTTATCTCTGGATTAGGCATGTCCCTTTTTGGTATGCTTGGAGATAGAAGTAAAGGTGCTACGAAGAAAAGAGGTGGAGGTGGCGGCGGTGGAGGTGCTAAGCCTTTCACTGTAGGGAAAACACCTAATACTGGCACAGGGACTTTTACCAGAACAACACCTACTATCTCTTTACTAGGGGATAAGAATACAAATGCTCAGGGTGCTCCTATGAGTAAGTATAATAATATCATTAAGAAGGTACAAGGTGGCTAAGAAAAAGAGAAGGGGAACTTCCTTTGAGGATTGGGCGACTAAGAAAGGGATTTCTATAGCATACGATAAATACGGGAAGCCTTTACTCTCAGAGTATCTGATGAATCAGTATCTTAAAGAGGTATACGATTTAGTACCTTCAGATGGTAAGTGGATTAATGTAGATACTGGGGATGTTGTACCTCCTGAAGAAGCTAATGAAATGTTTACTGCTTCCTCTAAAGTTACTGGTGCCGCTATATCTGCGGCTACTGCCGCTGTACAGGCTTACTTAGCTGGTGGTAATGTAGTTGAGGCCGCTGGAATGGGAGCCGCTGGATACGGTGCAAATATCGGAGCACAGACTCTTGTACAAAATACAGGAGGATCTTTACTTGCACAGAATGTAGCAGGAGCAGGTGCAGGAGGAATATTATCAGCGGCTTATGAAGGGTACAAGACAGGTAATATAAGTAAGGGAACTCAGTTTGGCATAGTAGGCGGAATGGTAGGCTCTATCTTTGGACCTGCCGGTACCGTAGCTGGATCCACTATAGGTAATTTTGTAGGTAAGTGGGCAGAAGGGGATAAGAAGCCTAGAGTAGATATTGTAGGTAAGTATAATTCAGATAAAGGCAGTGGTGGCATCTCTTTCGAGAATGGAAAGTTCCAGCCTTTAAGAGCGAATGATGTAGATGTTTATGTAGAGAGACCAAGACCTAGTGGTAAAGGTACAATGATGGTCAAGGTTGAACTTAACGGTGGACAAAGAAGGAAGGAACTAACTAGGCTTAATCAAGCTAATACTCTTAAAGCGGCTAGATTGAACAATAAGTATGTAGGCGATCCTGCATCTTGGGACACAAAGAAAAGATTTGAATATGATAAACTCGTTAAGGAACATAGTGAGGTGGTCCCGAAGACAGAAGAAGAGTATCAGGCTAAGTATCAAGAATATCTCAGAGAGAATCAAACTTCTGGTACTGGAGATAATTTATATAATGACACTACTTTAAAGTATTCTGATTGGAGAGCACAATATGATCAGAGAAAGGGAGAACACCTTAAGTTTAAAGTAACTGATATGGAAGAAGGTCTTGATTATCTTAATATGTTAAGTGGTAAGGGAGGTGCAGATAACCCTCTTTCTCAGGAATATAGAGATAAGTTAAACAGAGGCAGTGATACCAGTATTAATGCTAATGAAGGAGATATGATTAAAGAGCAGAATATGTACAGAGAGATGGATGCATTCTATAATCCAAGTACTCGAAAGAGATATTCCTCTAAAGATCCTATGAGCATGGCGAGGAAAGGAGTATTTGATACTTCATTAATAACTTCAGATGATACTCCTACTTCTTTTGAAGAGAGAGCAAAAGATGGCTTTATGAGAAGTGACAAGCCTATAGGAATGCAGGAGATGGTCAGACGTAGAAGAAGGATACAAGGAAGTTATAGCGGAAGAGATGGCTTTACCGGTGGTGGTGGAGCAGAGATGGGTGAAGGAAGTTTAACAGCTCGCACTAACTCTATCTCAGGATTTGATGCTGGTGGTTACGCTGATAATGATAGTGAGATGGGAGGATACGGTGGTGGAGAAAGTGATGGTATATAATAAAGAGGTTAATCATGGCTAGTTTAATGGATATGCAACAGGGGCCGATGCCTCAACAGGAACAGGGACAAGTGCAAGGTGGGCCTCCGCAAGGTGGGCAACTCTTTCCTGCTAATAAAGAGGAACTTGTGAAACTGAAGGAAGCTGTTATAGGGATGATTCATGATGAACAGATTACAGATTCTATCTTAGAACAGGTTGTTAATTCAGAGACACTTGAAGAAGGTGTAGCTCAAATGTCTGCTATGGTTATGATGAAGGTTATTGTAACTATCTCTGGTAAAACTGGTAGGGATATTAATATACAGGCTGTTGCTGTTGCCCTTAGAGAAGTTAATAGAGAGATCTTCAAACTTATGGGAGCCGCTGGAATAATCAAGGAGATGCCTGATAAAAGAATGCAAGCAACTGTATTGCAACTGTCTAAGCAAATGCTGGAACAATTACTTGTCTCTCAAATTGAACAGCAGGAACAAGGGATGCAGGGACAAGAAGCTGGTGGAGAAGCACAGCAAGATCCGTCATTGATGGGACAAGGTGCCCCTCAAGAAGTACAAGGAGTGTAAGCTATGAGTTTATTTAATGGCAGAGAAGATGGTGATTACTATAACAGTGAACAAGATGCTCTCGTAGATATTGGCGAAAGTGCCTTCAAAACTTGGTTCGCTCTCAGGATGGATAAGAGAAGAAGAAGGTTAGACAATAAAGATAGAGATCTAGAATATAAAAGAAAGACCAACTATGAGAGGTTGAGAGATAAGTGGCGATCTGATATGAAGATGGATGCCTTTGAGAAAGAGATGCAGATACGCCAAGGGTACGGATCTACAGGTTTAGTCTATAAGAGTGGCCCTAAGAAGGGAATGCATGTTACTTATAAGGCTCTGAAGAATATGCCTGAAAGTGAACAGAGTAATCTTGTACCATCTAATGAATTCGCTTCAGTACAGAAATTAGAATTTGCAGAGAAGTACGGAGATAGAGCAAGGAAGGTAGATACCGCTAATGCTAGGAGTGGGATGGCTCTTGAAAGGGAGAAGTCTCTTGGTATGCTCTTACTTAATGAGGCTCTTAGAAGGGAGCTTGGTGTATCTTCTAAGAAAGGTGGTGATAACAGACCTTCATTCACTGAGGCTTCTACATTAGATAAAAGGTTTGAAGAGAAGTGGGAGAACATGCTTCAAGGTGGAAGACAAGAACTTATCAATAAGTATAAGGGAGAGAAGGATCTCAATCTTATTAAGCAAGCAGAGAAGCGGATATTCTTAGATGAAATGAATACCTTAGTAAATGGTTATCAACAGGAGATCTCAAGATTACCTAGTGGTACTACAGAAAAGGTACAGAAATATTTAGCTGAAGGTAATATAGGAGAGGCTATAGATCTCTTAGCCTTAGCTAAGGATGCACCCTCTGAATCTGACAAGGAGAGTAGATTTACCCCAAGTCATAAAAGAAGTTTTATTGCTGAGTACGGAAGTTCAGATAGAAAACAACAGAGATTAATGTTAGATAAATTAAAGAAGGAAGATCCTACAGCTTACAAGGAAGTTTCTAAAGAGATAGGTGAACCTGTCGGTAGAGAAAGTGCTTCTGAAGAAGGAGGTTTCTTAGACGGTCTTCTTAATATGTTTAAATCTCCATTCCAGGATGAAACTACTTCTGATGGCAGTACTTCTTTCAGAAGAGGAAGGAATGATACTGGAGATGAATATGTTTCTCAATCACTTTTTGATGATGAGATGTCAACACAAGATGGATTAGAAGATTATTCAAATAGAGGTAGGAATAGGACTTCTCAAGATTACGAGGAAGAGGAGCCAAGTAGAGTTGATTATGGATCTCTCGGTTATTTAGCTGGAGAGATAGGACAATCCTTATTTTCATAGGAGAGTAAATGGGCTTTTTAGATGATCCTGATTGGTGGGATACTTACGATACTGCAAATGAAAATGTAAGCAGTGAATATGATATGGAAGGGACAGATACAGAGGATGAGTATACCCCTATTCATGAAGAAAGAGGCAACCTTGCTGATTACGGTGTTTCTCTTCTTCGTGGCGGTGGACACTTATCCAGATTAACTCTAGGTGCTTTAGGTCAGACCGGTGGCGAGGTAGATAATTGGGTTAAAGAGGCTCTTAACTCTGAATTTTTAGCTCCTGATGTCAGTGAATATCTTGGCGAAGAAGGTACAGTTAAAAGATGGAGCAGAGGTGCAGTAGAAAGTGCACCCTCTTCATTAGCTCCTTTAGCCGCAGGTTTTGGAACAGGTCTA
>RRYU01009856.1_pt1 | contig 57738 bp, 56 predicted proteins | sample 2162651 | NCBI WGS metagenome assembly RRYU01 (sample SAMN10267283, study PRJNA491782) | microbial mat metagenome | isolation source: biomat in the production well | place: Japan: Minami-Kanto gas field, natural gas well KTG3 | collected 2017-06 | reverse complement strand
GGGGGGATCATGGCCATCGCCAAGGCTGGTGCCTCTACAAAATGGGCTGTAAGGGGCCCGCCAGTTTCCACAACTGTCCAACCCTGCGCTGGAATGAGGGGCTGAGTTGGCCGGTCATGGCGGGACACGGTTGTGTCGGTTGCAGCGAACCGGGCTTCTTCGACACCATGATGCCGATGTACCAGCGACTACCGAACATTCCCGGCTTCGGCGTTGAAGCCTCGGCCCTTAAAATCGGTGGGGCCATCGTCGGTGCTTCAGCCGCTGTGTTTGCCACCCACGGGGCAGTCACCATAACCCGCAACTGGAAGCAGGTTAAACAGGCCAAGGCCGAGACCCACGAATTGACCAAAGAAACCACCGACGCTGAAGAATAAAGGGAGATAAGCGATGGCAAACAAAATAGTCGTTGACCCGGTCACCCGTATCGAAGGGCATTTGCGGATTGAAGCAACCATTGAGAACGGCGTGATTACCGATGCCTGGTCGAGCGCCACCATGTTCCGCGGGGTGGAAACCATCCTTAAAGACCGTGACCCGCGTGATGCCTGGTATTATACCCAACGGTTCTGCGGTGTCTGTACCACGGTCCACTCCCTGGCATCGATCCGCGCGGTGGAAAATGCCCTCAACATCCAGATCCCCTTCAACGCCGAAATGATCCGCAACATCATCATGGGGATCCAGAACGTTCAGGATCATATGATCCACTTTTATCATCTCCACGCCCTTGACTGGGTCGATGTGGTGTCAGCCCTGTCGGCTGATCCAAAAAAGACCGCTGCCCTGCAACAGAGCATTTCGCCGTGGAAATTTTCCAGCGAAAAATACTTTCAGGGTATTCAGAACCGGGTTGGTGCCTTTGTCAAAACCGGCAAGCTCGGTCCCTTCACCAACGGTTACTGGGGACACGCAGCGATGAAACTGCCGGCGGAAGCCAACCTGATGGCGGTGGCTCATTACCTTGAAGCCCTGCATATCCAGAAAGAGATTATCAAGATTCAGGCGATTCTCGGCTCCAAGAATCCCCATCCGCAGACCTTCCTGGTTGGCGGCATGTCGATTCCGGTCGACCCCAACAGCCAGAATGCCATCAATGCCGACAAGATTGCCCAGATCCGCCAGTACATCGCCATGGCCAGAGAATTTGTTGAGCAGGTCTACATTCCTGATGTGCTCGCAGTGGCCCCCTTCTATCTGGAATGGGCCGGAATCGGCGGCGGTCACAAGAACTACCTGTCCTTTGGTGATTTTCCCGAAGGGCGAAGCGGCTATCCCAACGACTTCTGGATGCCGGCCGGGGTCATCTTAAATGGTGACCTGTCCAATGTCATGCCGGTGGATCAGCAGAAGATCACCGAATACGTCACCCACTCCTGGTACGAGTACAGTGGTGGCGATGGGGTCGGCAAACACCCCTATGAAGGCGAGACCAACTGGAAATATACCGGACCCAAGCCACCCTATGAGTTTCTTGATACCGACAACAAATACTCCTGGGTCAAATCACCGCGCTATGATGACAAGCCGATGGAGGTTGGTCCCCTGTCACGGATGCTGGTCGCTTATGCCTCAGGCCACAAGGAAGTTACCGATACCGTCAACCTGGTTCTTGGCAAGCTCGGGGTCGGCCCGGAAGTGCTGTTCTCGACCCTGGGTCGAACCGCAGCACGGGCGGTTGAAACCCTCATCATGGTCAACAAAATGAGCGATTGGCTCGATCTGCTGGTAGCCAATATGAAAACCGGCGATTATGCCATTCACAACAACGACAAGTGGGATCCGTCCACCTGGCCGACCAATGCCCGAGGCTACGGCTTCCATGAAGCGCCCCGCGGGGCCCTGGGCCACTGGATTGTGATTGAGAACAAAAACATCAAGAATTACCAGGCGGTGGTACCAACCACCTGGAATGCCAGTCCGCGCGATCCCGCCGGGGTGCGTGGACAGTATGAGGAGTCGTTGATCGGTACCCCGATCGCTGACCCGCAACGACCACTGGAAATTCTGCGCACGATGCACTCATTTGACCCCTGTATGGCCTGTGCCGTACATCTCTACGATGAGGGCGGCCAGCTGGTATCCAAAGCAAAAATTCTTTAGAGGTGCGTTATGGCTGAGATCTCGGGAACAACTGTTGATAAGGCTGAGCAACCCATTGAATGTGCTGCCCGTCGTTTTCTCTATATCTGGGAAGGACCGGTTCGAATCATTCACTGGCTGAATTTTTTCTGCATCATCATCCTGTCGTTCACCGGCTATTTTATTCACGATCCCTTCATGAGTTCAGCACAGCATCCCTACATTATGGGGCATATGCGCCATATCCATTATGTGGCCGGTGTGGTTTTTTCTGTCAGCATCCTGGCGCGGCTCTACTGGTTTCTTGGTGACAGTTACTTCGCCAGCTGGCGGGCTATCCCCAACCCGTTCAATAAAAATGACAGAAAAACATTCTGGGCCTATATCCGTTTCTATACCTTTCTTGGCAAGGAGACCCCGCATCTGCTGGGGCATAATCCTGTGGCCTTTTGCGCCTATACCCTGTTGTTTCTGCTCTTTTTTCTGCAGATTCTGAGTGGTTTTGCCCTCTGGGCACAGGCCGACCCCAGTAGTGTTCTTTATGCCGCAACTGGTTGGATATTCGGACTGGTCAGCAACCAGTGGGTGCGGTGGTTCCACTTTATGGTGATGTTTCTGGTAGCTGGATTTGTGATTAATCACATTTATAGTGTTATCCTGTTCGACTTCAAAACCAAGTCGGGGGAAATCAGCTCCATCTTCTCCGGCTGGAAACCGGATCGGCGTGATTAATCAAGGTAATTTTCTTGTACTGGGGCTTGGCAATCTGCTGATGAACGACGATGCGGCCGGGCTGCGAGCAGTTTACGCCCTGCAGGAGCGATATCCGGATCGGGAAAATCTCCAGATTGTCGATGGGGGTACTTTGGGACTTGATCTGCTCGGGCACGTGGCCTGGGCAGACAAGCTGTTGCTGCTAGACGCGATCAACATCAGTGAAGCGCCCGGAACCGTGGCGGTGATTGCCGGAGATGATATCAATCCGGTCTTATCTCAACGTATTTCCCCCCATCAGGTGGGTCTCAAGGATCTGTTGGAAGCAGCGGAACTGATTGGCGATCGCCCTCCGGAGGTCGAACTGCTGGGCATCCAGTATGACAACATCAACATGGAAATGACCTTGTCGGAAGAGGTAGAACGGGGCTTGCCCAGGTTGATTGCCGCCGCGAGTGAGCGCATTGAGGCCTTTATATCCAACCCATCGGATTCTTGACCGCTGTTATGCCACCTGATCAAGTCCTTTCCACTTTTCCTGATCTAACAGAAAATTATCAACTCCTGGTTAAAGGAACAGTCCAGGGAGTGGGGTTCCGCCCCTTTGTCTACCGGATTGCCCGTTCCAACAATCTTTGCGGTCAGGTCGCTAACAATCCCGCCGGCGTCATCATTAACATCTGCGGTACGTCAGCCGATGTCGAACACTTCTGCCACCAATTAAAAACAGATGTTCCACCCCTGGCCCAGATCGACTCGATTGCGATTAGGAAGGTGGCTGCCATTGACCATCAGCAGGACTTTCGCATTGTCACCTCAACCAGCGACTGTATCACTGAAACCCTGGTACCGGTGGACATCTGCGTCTGTGCCGATTGCCGGCGTGAGCTGACCGATCCTGACGATCGTCGTTATCAGTACCCCTTAAACAACTGCACCAACTGTGGTCCGCGTTACACCATTATTCGTGATCTGCCTTATGATCGCGCGGCCACCGCCATGGCACCTTTTCCCCTGTGTGATAGTTGCCAACAGGAGTATGACAATCCGGCCGATCGTCGTTTTCATGCCGAGGCAACCGCCTGTCCCGTCTGTGGACCTCAAATTATGTTGACGTCAGGCTCAGGGCAGCCGGTGGTGACGGAGCACCCCTTGCGGGAGGTTGCAGCCCTTATTCAGCAGGGAAAAATCATCGCCATCAAGGGGATCGGCGGCTTTCACCTGGTTTGCGATGCAAGTAACAATGCGGCCATCACCCTGTTGCGCCAACGCAAGCAACGACCTCACAAGCCCTTTGCCGTGATGGTGCGGGATGTGGCCATGGCCGAAGAATATGGCTGCTTTGACGAGCCCGGTCGCAGCCTGCTCATTAGTCCCCAGCGCCCGGTGGTGCTGGTCCCCGCGCGCGGACATTTACCTTTTGCGGTTCATGGTGAGCTGGATCGGATCGGCCTGTTTCTCCCCTATACCCCGCTCCACCTGCTGTTGTTTAATCATCTTGCCTGTCCGTTGATTGCCACCAGCGCGAACATTGCGGACCAGCCCATTATCACGGATGCGAACGTGCTGCAACAGCGCTTAGGAACGGTGGTCGATGCGGTGCTGGATATCAATCGTGAGATTATCAACGGTTGCGATGACAGCGTCGTGACCGCTGCCGCAGGCCAGACCCTGGTGCTGCGGCGCGCTCGGGGTTATGCCCCGGCGGCAATCAAGCTGCCGGCGCCATTACCGCAACCGGTCCTGGCGGTGGGTGCCGGACTCAAAAACACCATCGCTTTGGGATTTAGCGGGCAGGCGATCCTGAGCCCGCATATTGGTGATCTTGATGGCATCGCCGCAGAAGGCTATTTTCAACGCACCATTGCCACCTTTAAACGGTTGTATGATTTTACCCCGGAATTGATTCTGTGCGACAAGCATCCACACTACCTGTCCTCACAGTGGGCGCAGCGACAGGAGATTCCGGTGCAACAGGTGCAACATCATCACGCCCACGCCCTTTCGGCGATGGTGGCCTGCGGCATGGGACTCGCAACCGAGATGCTGGCTTTCTGCTGGGATGGCACCGGTTACGGTGATGATGGTACCCTCTGGGGGGGCGAGGTGCTGGAGACCAGCTATCGTGCTTATCAACGGCGCTATCATCTGCGCCCCATCCTGCTGCTCGGGGGCGAGCAGGCGATCCGTGAACCGCGGCGGGTGGCCCTGAGCTTGTTGTTTGACTACTATGGTGAAGAGGTGCTGCATCTCGATACCCCCTGCACCAAGACCTTTAATCACGGGGAGCTTAAGCTTCTATTACAAATGCATCAGCAGCGCCTGAATACACCCTTGTCCTCGTCGGTCGGGCGCTTGTTCGATGCCGTAGCGTCCCTGCTGGGAATCTGCAACAGGATGAGTTTTGAAGGACAGAGCGGCATGCTGATGGAAAAATATTACGATCAAAGCCTCAATCTCTGTTATGGTTTCACTATCGATGCCGGTGTCATCGATCTGCGACCCACGGTTCAGGCTTTACTGCAGGAGCACGACCGCGTCCGCGGGGTGACCGGCTTTATCAACATGCTCACCGAGCTGGCAATGACGATTATGGAGCGGGAAGGGCGTTCAGAAGCCCTCTTGACCGGTGGGGTATTTCAGAACGGCCGGCTGGTGGCCGCGTTGTTGAACCAAGCTCAACGACGCGGCAGACAATTGCATATCCCGCAGAATATCCCGGTCAATGATGGCGGCATCGCTCTCGGGCAGGTAGCGGCAGCATTAACGAGAAAAAGTTAAAAACGCTATCAAACTTTAAGGAGATACCATGTGTGAAGCATCTTCCGGCCTCAGTCAACAGCAAAACAACGCCAGGCTGGTTGTTGAACCGCAGCAGAATCTGCTCAGCAACAACGATCACCTCGCCGGTCACATCCGCAAGCGCCTGGACAGCCTGGGGATTCGTGGTATCAATCTGATGGGTTCCCCCGGTAGCGGCAAAACCGCCCTGCTTGAAGCGCTGATCGACCAATATCCTGCTGACAAGCTGACCGAGCTGACTGTCCTCGAAGGGGATCTGGCGACCAGTCGCGATGCCGATCGGATTAATACCAGGGGGGTCAAAGCGCAGCAGATCACCACCGGTAGCGCTTGCCATCTATCTGCTTCCATGGTAGCCGAAGCGCTGATCGGAGTGTCACTGGAGGGGGTGAAAACCCTGTTTGTCGAGAATGTCGGTAACCTGGTCTGCCCGAGCAAGTTTGCCCTGGGCACCCATAAGAATGTAGTTGCCGTGTCTATTCCGGAAGGGGACGACAAGCCGATCAAGTACCCGGTCATGATCCGGGTAGCGGATATTGTCTTGTTAACCAAAGCCGATCTGCTGCCGCACTTTGATTTCAATGTGGAGCGCTGCCGACAGGAGATTGAGCAGATCAATCATCATGCGAAGGTGCTGGTGACCTCGGCCAAAACGGGGGAAGGGATCAGCGAATTGTGGCAGGAGTTGCAGCAATAACTTTTCGCATTTATCAAGGAGGTCTGTGGTCGGGGTGTTTTCGCTTGCGGGAAAAACTCGGCTACGCCTCAAACAGTCCCCGCTGCCCGTAAACACCCCGACCACAGACCTTGAAGGGTATTGAAACTTTACTGTTCTGATTGGAGTTTAATTTATGTGTCTGGCCATTCCATCAAAAATTGTCAGTATTGATCAAGATACCTGCATGGGGGAGATTGATACCATGGGGGTCACGCGTGAAGCGAATCTCTCCCTGATTGATGAAGAGCTTGCGGTGGGTGACTGGGTGTTGGTGCATGTCGGACTGGCCATCAGTCGGATTGATGCCGATGAGGCCCAAAAGACCCTCGACATGTATCAGGAGATACTCCAGCTGCAGGATGGAGCGCTGAATGCAGGCAGCTGACACCCTGCTGCAGATGGTGCGCGACAACGCTGCCATTCGTGCCTTTGCTGATCGTATCCAGCACAAAGCCTCCCTCCTGAAAAAGCCCCTGCGGATTATGGAGGTCTGTGGTGGTCATACCCATGCCATCCTTCAGCACGGCCTGGACCAGCTGCTGCCGGACGGCGTTCGCCTGGTTCAAGGACCGGGATGCCCGGTTTGTGTCCTGCCGCAACACCGGATTGATGCTGCGATCAATCTGGCCCGGCGACCTGACACCATTCTGGTCACCCTGGGTGACATGATCCGCGTTCCGGGCAGTGATGGTGTTACCCTGCAACAAATTCGCGCTGCCGGCGCCGATGTCCGCTATCTCTATTCTCCCCTGGATTGCCTTGCCATTGCCACCGATAACCCGGGTAAAACCGTCATCTACTTCGCCATCGGATTTGAAACCACCGCCCCCGCGACCGCACTGCTGCTGCAACAGGCTTTAGATCGACACTTATCCAATCTGTATATTCACGGCAATCACGTACTGGTGCCTCAGGCGATGGAATTGATTCTGGCCGCCGGTGGTGCCGTCGATGCTTTTATTGCACCGGGTCATGTCAGCGTCATGGCGGGAGCTGAACCATACCGCGCCCTCGCGGAGAAATATCTGACCCCGGTGGTGATCGCCGGCTTTGAGCCTGTGGATCTGCTTGACGCCGTTCTGCGCATCATCGATCAGCTCAACGATGGCCGCGCTGAAGTGGATAACGCCTACCGCCGCTTCGTCAAAACTGCCGGCAATAAAAAAGCGCAACAACTGGTGGCAACGTACTTTGAACCTCACGATGATTTCCTCTGGCGCGGCATCGGCCGGATTGCCGGCTCGGCGCTGAAGTTACGTAACGCATATGGCCACCGTGATACCGAGGTCAAATTCCCTGAATCCTGCCCCGCGCCAAAAGAAGAAAAACCCGGCAACTGTTTGTGCGGATCGATTCTGATGGGGCTGGCCCAGCCGACCGACTGCCCCCTGTTTGCCGGCGACTGTACCCCGCAGAATCCGCAAGGTAGTTGCATGGTCAGTAATGAAGGGGCCTGTGCTGCTTACTACAAGTACCGGAGGGCTTGCTGATGGACAGCATTCAATTGGCCCACGGCTCGGGTGGTCTGGAAAATCTGCAGCTGATTCGAGAACTGTTCTTTGCCGCTTTCGACAATCCGATCCTTGCCGGTTGTGAAGATGCCGCCCTGATCAATGGTGGTATGCTGGCCGTCAGTACCGACAGTTATACCGTCAGTCCCCTGTTTTTCCCCGGCGGCGACATCGGCAAACTGGCGGTGGCCGGAACCCTCAATGATGTCGCTATGCGCGGTGCCCGTCCGGAACACTTGACGGTCGCTTTCATTATTGAAGAGGGCTTAAAAGTGAACACGCTGGCCAGCGTTGTCAAGAGCATGAAGGAAGAACTGATCATCAGCGGCGTGAAGGTGATTGCCGGTGACACCAAGGTGGTACCGCGTGGTGCCATTGATCAGCTGATGATCAACACCACCGGTTTCGGCACCATTGTCAAAGATTGCAATACAAGGCGCATCGCTGCCGGCGACCATCTGATTATTTCCGGTAATATCGCTCGCCACGGCGCCTGTATCTTTGCCGCCCGGGAAGAGATCGCCATCAAGGGTCTGACGTCCGACTGTTGCACCCTGTGGCCGGCGATTACCCCATTGCTGGAAGGAGGACTCGGCGTCCATGCCATGCGTGACGCCACCCGCGGCGGGATCAGCGCCGTGTTCAACGAATGGGCCCAGCAGTCCGGCCTGTCCTTTATTTTACGTCAGGATGATATCCCGGTCAGCTCCGAGGTGCGCGGCTTTGCTGAGATCCTCGGGATCGATCCCTACGTTCTTGCCTGTGAAGGGGTGTTCGTCCTCGCCGTTGCTCCGCAGGACAGTACCACCGTGATTGACCTGCTGCAGTGCCACGGACATCCGCAGGCGACGCTGGTTGGTACGGTGGAGGTGGCGCAACAGCAACCCACGGTGCTGCTGCACTCCGCTTACGGCACCAGGCGGCGGATGGAATACCCGTCCGGGGAAATCCTGCCGAGGATCTGCTGATGCATGAATTTTCGATCGTTTCCTCCCTGCTTGATCTGGTAGAAGCCGATGTGCGCAAGCACAAAGCCAAAGCCGCGAGCAGGGTAGTGGTTCGCATCGGTGAGATGTCCGGGGTGGTCGCGGAGCTGTTGGCAGAAGCGTTCCACGTGTGCAAACACGGCACTCTGGCCGAACAGGCGGAACTGGTGGTAGAAAAGCAGGAAGTAGTGATCCGCTGTCACTGTGGCTACCAGGGAGCGATCAAAGACAGGCGCTTTATCTGCCCGGTGTGTGGGGTTGCAGATGTTGAAGTGACCGCTGGTGAGGATATGATCCTGCAGCGGTTAGAGCTGGAGGTTGAGGAGAAAAACTCGTTTTAGCTGATTTCTTTCCGAAACGGGCCCTTTCCCGCAGCAGAAACCTACTAAATATTAAAAAGAATAGAGATCGTCATCATACCGCATCATATCATTTGCAAGCTTCAAAAGTACTTCAAAGGATTTTAGAACCAGCGGTTCACGACCTTGGTGGTGGTGTCAAAAACCGGGCATTTGTGTCGCCGGCGTGAGCTGTTCCACTCCCTCAGGCACCTCAAAAACAAACAGACTGTCCGCGGGATCAAGATTCCAGCGTACATCGACAAAAGTGATCCGGGTGAGGTTGTCCTGCGGATCAGTCACCTGGGTTGCCACCAACGGAAACACCTGGGGTTTACCGCCCCGGTGGGTCGCCGATACCGCCTGTTGATTGACGACCACCTCGATCCGCTTGAAAAATTGCGAAGGGCGCTTCGGTGTCAGCAACAGTATATAGTGTCCGGCTTCGTCTCGGCGACTCTTGCCCCAGGCGATGTCAAAATTCTGCGTCAGATCCCCCAGGCCAGTGAAAAAAGCCGCCGGATTGTCACCATATTCGGCCTCAACCTGACCGACTTCGCTGACAATCACCTGACGATTTTCCGGTACATAGACCCACAGGATGGTGCCATCAGAAAGAACCTGTTGCTCATTGGGCAAGCGATAGTCCCAGCGAAACATGGGCATAGCTGAGCCTGTGCGCGCTTGCGGGGGAAACTTGAACCATACCTTGCCTTCACCGCGCTGCACACGATCAATTGCAACGACCGTTGACAACTGGATAAAATCACCGGCAAAATCGCGTATCTGTTGCGCCGCCGGGGTCGTTACCTTAAATGGTGTTTCCAACGCCTTGAGAACATGGGTTAATTCTTCGTCCGCTGTGGCCGGTAAAGAGCCAGCAAAGAATAACAGCCATGACAACAACAGCACCATCAACTTCATATTGAGAATTCTCCGATAGAATATCCACTTGACCTATAATAACACTTTTTCAGTACCTGCGCTCACAGCGCAGGTTTTGTCACAAACCCGTGCTGGACAGGGCGCTGTCGTCGCCGCGCAGACAGATAAAAACCCCTGCTCTGGCGGCCTCGCGCCCACCCGCTTGAGCAACCAATAACAGCGGCAAAGCATAGATAATGCCATGCTCTTCAGCAGATCCGTTATCTACATGGCAAGTGTCGTTCAGGCGCAGATCTGGAACTCCGGGTAAACCACCACTGCCACACAATGCCTCGAGAGACCCGAGAAAGGCGGAAGCAACGATATTTCCTGTCTCCCTTAATGCCGAACGAGCGATTTTATTGAAGTCCGACGTTGTCGCACCATCTCCGGTCAGAAGGACAATCAGTTGCTGCGCTGCTTGATGATCCAGCGCCAGAATAAAGGTTCCGGAAATTCTGCCGGATAACGTCAAGGTAATCTCGACACCGTCGCAGCGCAGCTGCTGCAAACAGGAGCGCGCAGCGGCAGAGGAGGAAATAAAATCCTGACCTTTCAGCATCAGTGAATCCTGCGGCAGCAACTCCGCGAAGCTTACCAGGGCAGAGCGGATGCCGGCTTCGATCAGGTGACTGTCTGTGAATATTTCACTTGTTTGACCGGCAATCATCATACCCCTTTTTTTCGGCGTTCCAGCAGAGACTGCAGGTCCAGTAAAAACACCACCTGACCATTACCCAGAATGGTCCCGCCGGCGCACCCGGGGATTTGGTCAAAGGGGGGTGCCAGGCGCTGGACAAAGACTTCCTGCTGACCGATCAAGCGATCGACAACCAGGCCGATTCGACGCCCCATTACCTCTGTCACCACCAGAGGAAGGCAATCTTTTTTTGTGCCTTTAGGTTGCTTAAGTATTTTCCGCAGTGAAAGCAGTGGAATAAAAGTCTCCTGATAATGAACCATCAGCTGTTTACTGCTACTGTGGATTTCCGCCGGACTGACTTCAACCGCCTGAATGACGCGAGTGATCGGAATGGCCATCAGCACACCCGCCGATTCGATCAGCAGCACGCGGATAATCGCCAGTGACAGTGGCAGTTTAAGGGTGATACTGGTGCCTTCTCCCGGGGTCGAATCGATCAATACCAGGCCGCCAATCGCCTCTATCGCAGTCTTGACAACGTCCATACCAACGCCACGACCGGAAACACCGGTGACGGTGTCAGCAGTTGAAAAACCGGGCTGGCAGATCAACTGATACAGGTCGTAATCACGAACGGTCTTAACCTGGGCGCTGCTCAAGAGCCCCCGCTCCCGGGCGATGCGACGAATAGTCTGCGGATCAATACCGCTGCCGTCATCCGCCACCTGGACCAGGACCTGATCGCGATCGCGCCAGGCTTTAAGGCTGATAACCCCTTGATCCTTATCCCTGAAGCCATGATCAACAGCATTGCGCACCATATGGGTCAATGGATCGACCAGCTCTTCGACGATCGCCCGATCAATTTCAATATCGGCACCGTCGATCTGTAACTCGATTTTCTTGGCGCTGTTGCGTGCCAGATCGTGAACAATCCGCGACAAGCGGGAAAACAGCGCACGCAGTGACACCATGCGCACTTGTAACACCTGGTGATGAAGATTCTTGACCAGGCGAGACAATTGCCCCACTCCGTCGTCCAGATCTGGCAAGAGCCGCTGCTTAAGAGCATTCTGCAGCTGATAACGGATGGTAATCAATTCGCCCGTCAGATTAATCAGATGATCAAGATGCTCGGTACTAACCCGCACACTGGAGCTCTTGAGCCGGCGCTCCCCAATGTCACTGGTGACCGCCGGTTTGGGAAATGAAATTTCCTCAACCTCGCTATATTTGGCCAGTTGTGCATGAATCTCCTGCGGTGCCAGACGGGGGCGTAACTGCACCAGCAAACGTGCATCCACCTTGTCGTTCAGAATCTGTTCGAGAGACGGCCAGGACTTCAGCACGGTACCAAAATCGCTACACTTTTTCAGCAGAACCAACAGTCGCGGAGCTGCTACGGGTACCGTTTCAGCAAGGTCAATCTGCACCAGGACAAGCTCTTTATCATCGATCAGCACACCTTCTTCCTTTTCCGGTGGCATCTGGCTCATCGGGGAATCGGATCGCACCGGTGCGTTCAGCGTCTGCAGATACGATTCAACACTGCGCTCTTCACGTCCTTGACTGATATCATCATGCAGGGCCTCCAGCAGGTCGACCCCTGCCAGCAACTGATCAATTTCAGCGCTGCCGACAGAACCCCGTTTACGACAAAGATCCAGATCATCTTCGAGGCGATGGGCCAGGCGGGCGGTTTCCACATATTCCATCGTCGCTGCCATCCCCTTGATGGAATGAGCTTCCCGAAACAGGGCATCGATCTCGTGATGATTTTCCGGTTCGCTGTCAAGGCGCAACAAAATTTCAGACATGGCCTGCAGGTGCTCAGCCGCTTCAGCCAGATACATGTTGCGGTATTTTTCTTTATCCATCTTTTTATCCAGTGCGTTTAGACAACATAATCAGGACGCAATGACCCGTTCGGCAACTTCAAGAACCTGATCACTCTGGAACGGCTTGACAATAAAATCCCGGGCTCCGGTTGTGATCGCATCAAGGATCAGATGTTTCTGCCCCAATGCGCTGCACACAACCACCCGCGCCTGTGATTCCAGCTGCAGGATGGCATTTAGTGCTTCTATCCCGCCCATAACCGGCATCACGATATCCATGGTGACCAGGTCAGGGCGCTGCTGCTGATACATAGCCACCGCCTGTTCCCCGTTTTCTGCTTCTCCGACAATATCCCACCCCGCCTGGGTAAAAATATCGATCAGCATTTTGCGCATAAAAAGCGCATCATCGACGATCAGAACGCGTCCGGGCATTTCTTTCTCCTTGGTTGGTACAGGTTGTTTCTATCTCTGCCACGACATAGTTGAGATCGAGCAGGCCGATCATATCATTCTTCCAGGTGAACAGACTGCGGACCGAGGGCTCTTTTGTCACCGATTCGTCATCTTTGACAATGCTCTTGTCCAGCCCGATCAACGGTCGCAATCGATCTACAGCCAGAGCGCAAGGGCCATACCGGTTGGCCAGGACAATGATGCGGGGGCTCCCCTGAGGACTGTCAAAACCCAGCAACCAAGGCAGATCAACCACCGGTACGATACGCCCATGGAAAGCTATGGCACCCCTGACGGTTGCCGGTGCAGCAGGGAAGGGATGCAGATGTGGCGTTTCGACAATCTCCTGGATGTCTATCAGTTCCAGCGCATAGATTTCGTTGCCAACCTCAAAGGGAAGCAACTGAATCATGGTGCCGCCCGTTCATGATCGCTGCCCAGGTTAAAACGGCGGACCGAGGTCATCAGTTCTTCGGCCAAGCGCGACAGGCGTTGTGAGGCAAAGGACATTTCCTCCATCGACGCAGTCTGTTCTTCGGTCGCCGCAGACACCTCTTCGGTCGAAGCAGCGTTATCTTCAGCGACCCGGGCAATCTCTTCGATGGCCTCAACAATAGCTTGCGCCCCGCTGCTCTGCTTCTCGGTGAGATCTCGGATATCAATGGAGCGCTCCTGTGCAGCCTCCGCCTTGGAAATGATTGATTTGAAGGCATTGCCGGTAATATCTACCGCTTCGCGGCCGGCATCGATTGATTTGACACTCTGTGCCATGGACATCTGGACCTTGTGGCTCTGCTCCCGAGTTTTTTCAATCAGTCGGGTAATCTCAGCCGCAGAATTGCTGGTACTGTCCGCAAGCTTGCTGACTTCTTCCGCAACGACCGCAAAACCATGGCCGTACTCCCCTGCCCGAGCTGCTTCAATGGTAGCATTCAGGGCCAACAGGTTGGTCTTCTGGGCAATGCCGGTGATGACATCGATAATCGAGCCGATCTTTTGTACCTGCTCGCTGAAATCAACGATCATGGCGCCGTTCTCTTCAATCTGACTGAGCACCTGCTTCATGTTTTCCAGCGCCTTGCCGGTCAAGCCTTCCCCCTCACGCGCTGAAAGAGTTGTTTGTTCTGCTGATTCCGTCAATTTACTCGACGAGCCGGCCACCAGCTCAATCTGCTCGGCCATTTCGCGCACCACCCGTGACACCCGTTCAACCATTTCGGCCTGGGTTTCGGCACCGCGGCTGATCTGCTCAATCGAACCGGCAACTTCGTGGGCGGTTGCCGTCATTTCTTCGGAGGCAGTGGCCAGGGCCATGGAGGATTCATTGACATTCAGGGCGCTGCCGCGAATCTGACCAACCAGGTTACGCAGGCTGTCGACGACCAGATTCAGGGAATTGGACAGGTCTTCTGTTTCGTCGCTGAACAACCCTTTGTGTAAGCGTACTTTGCGGCTTAAGTCACCATGGCTGAGTCGATCAGCACCATCGGTAAGAATCTTGATGTTGGCGGTGAAGGCCCGGGAAAAAAGCCAGCCGAAAATCAGACCAACCAGCAAGGCGCCGATCACAGTGATAAGCTGATGCGTCCATTCAGGGGCATCGAGTCGTGGCACCAGCAGATTCAACAGCACTATCGACGCCACCACAAAAATGAAACCGATAACAAATTTATAACTGATCTCTACACGCATCTTTTTCCTCCACCTTGACAACGACGGGTTTCCATTTTTCCTACCGTTTTACCGCGTATCTTACAAATCAACCGTTCGTCGATAAATCCGTTCCGCCGGGTCAACACAGAAGAACAGGTTACGACAATCAGGGGCCAGGGTTTCTGCCCGTCCAAGAACCAGGTAGCCGCCGGGCGATAGGGCCCCTGCCAGCAACTGAAGGACCTGCTGTTGTTTATCTCTGGAAAAATAAATTAACAGGTTGCGACACAAGATCAAATCCGCACGGCACATTATCTCCTCAGATATAATGTCATGGCGAAAGAATTGCACCAGTTGACGGATCTCTTCGTTGATCTGATAGTGCTGAGCTTGTGCACGAAAATACTTTTCAAGCATTGGCGGCGGCACCTCTTTAAGACGATCTGCCGGATAATAACCATTTTTTGCTCTTTTTAAGGCGTCCGGACTTAAATCCGTGCCGACAATCGCAAACTGATCGCCTTTTTGCAGCATGTCTTTTAGTAACAACGCTACTGAGTAGGGCTCTTCGCCCAGGGCACAACCAACACTCCAGATTCTCAGTTTGCTATTCTGACGCCGCGACAAGCGCAGCACTTCCGGCAAAACCCGTGATTTGAGGGCCAAAAAGGTGCTGGGATTGCGAAAGAAATGAGAAACATGAATGCCCATAGCGGCAATCAGTCGTTTTTGTTCCTCTGCTCTGTCTGCCAGTTCAGAACTGTAGTGAAGCGGATCGGTACAACCACAGGAACGCAGGTAGGCTGCCAGCCGACGCTTCATATTAACCGACTTATAGCCTGCTAGGTCAAAATTCTGCTGTTGCTTGAGGATAGTCGCAATCACAGCATATGCTTCGTCCGGGAAGTCCTCGCCAATCAGGGGACTACGTTGCCTGAAGGCAGAAGGATTTGTTCCGTGATTGGCAACACCAGTCTGATCGATCACAGTGGGGTCAGCTTGTAGCAAAATGGTCAAACCCCCGTTGTCGGCATTGATAGATATCGCCATTGTCCTGTCTGATGACGATCCCGGTTCCTGCCCTGATATGACCAATCTTCACCACCCCGGGGGCGGGTAAAGCCATCTGCTCGAGATCATGCCGCGTAGAGCTGAACAGCAGTTCGTAATCTTCACCACCAGCCAGGGCCAGATCGATCAAGGCGGGATTTTGGCTTAATGCGCGGCGAAAAGGCTCTGACAAGGGCAGGGCCGAGAGAGTCAAATCGGCACCAACGCCGGAAGCAACCAGCAGATGGTTCAAATCAGCCAGCAGTCCATCTGAGACATCAAGCATCGCTGTTGCCAATTTTTGTTCACTCACAAAACGCCCCAGATCAACCCGGGCACTAGGGGTGTGACAACGCAGCGCCAGGGGGGCAGGTGGCATCTGCCCGGCCTGCAACAGTTGCAGCGCCAGAGCACTGTCACCAAGGGTTCCGGAAACGTAGATGGCATCACCACACCCTGATCCCTGGCGCATCACAGCTTTACCTGCCGGCACCTGACCCTGAACGGTAACCGAAATCATCAGGGGGCCCGGCGACCCACAGGTGTCGCCGCCGGCCAGAATGACATCGTGCTGCCTTGCTTCATAAAGAAAACCCCGAATAAAGTCCTTAAGATCCGCTTCTTCCAGCTGCTGTGAGCGTCCAAGTCCCAGGAACAAAGCCCGTGGTTTACCCCCCATAGCAGCGATATCACTGAGATTCACCGCTACTGATTTACGCCCCAGATCAAACATGCTGGTCCAGGCACGGTTAAAATGAATATTTTCAATCAACAGATCATTACTGGTCAGCAACAGCTGCCCAGGCGGCAACTGATCGATGGCACAATCATCGCCGATCCCACCCGGCATCTGACCACACCCTTCGACCTGCTCCTTGATCCAGCGGATCAGTTCAAATTCACCACTGCCTATGTTATTTACTGCACCCATATATTTATACCCAGATTTCTAAGTTTTTAATTATTATTTTTCTTTTATGATAAGTCAAGTCATCAGTTTGCCCAAACAACAACGGCCAGCAGGAGCTGGCCGTTGTTGTTTATGACTTAATGAAGGGAGTTGGGGGCGGTTAAACCTGCGGACCAGCCTTGGTAAAATCGAAATCGTGATTGTCTTCATCGATATATTTTTTAAAGTTCTGAATAAACATTCCTGCCAGTTTATTGGCCGTGCGATCAAAGGCCTCCTGATCTGCCCAGGAGTTGCGTGGATTAAGCAACTTGGTATCAACACCCGGAAGTGCTTTCGGGATGTTCAGTTTGAAAAAGCGGGTCTGATCAAACTCAGCCTTGAGAATGCTGCCGTCGAGGATGGCATTGATACAGGCTCTGGTTGCCTTGATGCTCATCCGCTCGCCAACACCATAGCCGCCACCGACCCAACCGGTATTGACCAGGTAAGCATTAACATTATGTTTTTCCATCTTCTCGCCCAGCAACTTGGCATAAGCGGTCGGATGCAGGGGAAGGAAGGCTTCACCAAAGCAGGCAGAAAAAGCTGCAGTCGGCTCGGTCACACCGCGTTCGGTACCGGCAACCTTGGCAGTATAGCCCGAGAGGAAGTAATACATGGCCTGCTCTTTGGTCAGTTTCGATACCGGCGGCAAGACGCCAAAGGCGTCGCAGGTCAAAAAGATGATATTTTTCGGATGACCGGCACGCAAGGTCGGCTCAAAATTATCAATATGGTGAATGGGATAGGAGACGCGGGTGTTCTCAGTTTTGTCCTTGCTGGTGTAGTCAATAATTCCATCTTCATCATAAACCACGTTTTCCAGCAGGGCATCGCGTCGGATGGCATTAAAAATCTCAGGTTCACTGGCCGGGGAAAGGTCAATACATTTAGCGTAACAGCCACCCTCGAAGTTGAAAATACCGTCATCGTCCCAACCATGCTCGTCATCACCGATTAGTTTACGCGATGCGTCGGTTGACAGGGTGGTCTTGCCGGTGCCTGAGAGACCGAAAAAGAGGCAGACATCCCCCTCTTTACCGACGTTGGCACTGCAGTGCATGGACAGAATCTTATTGAGGGGCAACCAATAGTTCATCATGGTGAAGATTCCCTTTTTCATCTCTCCACCGTACCAGGTGCCCCCGATGATGGCGACCCGTTTCTCAATGTTGAAAATAACAAAAACATCGGAATTCAGTCCCATCTCTTCCCAACGCTTGTTGCTGTAACCGGCGGCGTTGTAAACCGTAAAATCGGGTGCAAAATTCTTCAGACCGGTACTATCGGGACGAATAAACATGTTTTTGACAAAGTGGGACTGCCAGGCAATTTCCGTCACAAAGCGAACCTGGCGACGGGTAGAGGGGTTGGCTCCGGAATAGCCGTCCGTTACATAAACATCTTTACCGGACAGGTAGTTAATCACCTTGTTGTAGAGTTCATCAAAAAAATCAACAGAGATCCGCTGATTTATCGTGCCCCAGGCAATGTTCTGCCTGGAAGGGTCCTGCTTGACAAAGTATTTATCCTTGGGTGAACGGCCGGTAAATTTGCCGGTATCAACCATCATGGTGCCGTTGGCGGAAAGCTTGCCTTCCTGGTTTTTTACTTCGTGTTCAAACAGCTCATCATAACTCAAGTTATGAAAAACCTTACCCACGCTCTTCAGTCCCAGTTCCGCAGCAGTCAAATCACTCATTAATTCTCTCCCCGTTTTCAGGTTTTGATATGTCGATCATATCAGACAAATCCAGACTTGGTTGAATAAAATAACGTTGTTATACGACTTATTACCCGGTTAATATAGCCCAAAGGATTATTGATCGCAACAACTCCACGAAACAACGGACGATTTTTGTTAGTTTATTCTTTTGCCCGCGACCTGCGCCAGATTAGTGTCCTGACCGGTACCATCTTGTCCTTGTCCATGAACTCATGACCAGAGATCGCGGTCTACCATACTACCTGAAGAAAACATCTGCAGCTGTATCAAATGGCAGGAAGTCTTCGGGCTGCGTTTGACCGATTTTTAAGGGTGGAAGATGTCAACACCTTTAAACATGAGACAGCCCCCTATGGCATGACCATAGGGGGCTGTCTCGCTGCCTATCTGCCAGGAAATCCTATTGATGGCTAGCGGCATCTCCGTAACGGTTGTTCATCATGCTTTCAAGCAGAACTTTACTGCCGATTGACGCTGTTTTCTTTACCAGATTTTCAGCTGTCTCGGGGTCCTTACGACGAAACGCATCAAGCAACTTCTCGTGCTCATCAACAGAGATTTCCATCCGCCCGTTGACCGATAGAGACGCCATGCGCAAACGGTTGAATTTCATCCCCAGCTGATGAATTAACTCGTACAATTTGCTGTTGTCAGCGGCTTTGAGAAAAATTTCATGAAACTCATTATGCACACGATAAAAAGATCGGACATCACCTTCTTCGGCCAGACTTCGCAATTTGCGATTAACCGTTTCCAGGCGTTCAAGTTCCTTTTCCGTCAGATTGCGGGCAGCAAGTGAAGCCGCATAACCTTCAAGGATACTTTTGATCGCATAAAATTCCTGAACATCACGCTCCGACAGAGCGGCAACTACAGCTCCCTTGCGTGGAATAACGGTCAGGTATCCTTCGGATTCCAACTGCCTGAAGGCTTCGCGGATGGGGGTTCGGCTGATGCCAAAGCGCTCTGCCAGTTCGGGTTCGGCAACTTTTTCACCCGGCTTAAGGGTTCCTTTTAGGATGGCCTCACGAATGGTTTCGAGAATTTTTTCCCGCAAGGTCTGATGTCGTTCCATATGCTTATTCTTCATAAAGATCTCCACTTTGAGTCTGTAAATTGTATACAGTATACATACAGTGTCAATCTTTTTTTGCGCCGCAACCGACCCATTAATGGGTTTTATATATTTTTTTGAAAAGGTAACTGGCCGAACATAAACTTAATTCCGGATGGTCCGGCGCTTTTCACTGTCGGCCTGTGGTACAATTCAACAACTGAACCTCGGTCCTGGAATGATCCTATGTCTGAAATTTTCGTCCACGTTCCTGCTGCGTTTTTCCCCGAACGAGTTGACTTTCTTCTTGCGCGCAAGTTGCAACCAGAGGTGGCCTGTCAGGATGCCAATATGGCCAAGCTCGACATGGATCAACTTGCCGACTGTGCTTCAGAACTGGCAGAGGCAGGCCTGAAAACGGTTTTACATGCCCCTTTTGTCGACTTTCTTCCCGCTGCTGCAGATTTTCGCGGTCGCCAGCAGACTATCCGTTTGCTCGAACAGACGCTGACCCTGGCCGAACGGATCAAGGCTGGTAAAATCGTCTTTCATCCGGGTTTGATCGCTAATGCGACCCAACAGGAGACGGACGACTGGCTGGCACGCTCTTATATACTGTGGTCGAATTACATTTCCTGGGCCAAGCTCAATCATTGTATTTTCTGTATCGAAAATATCTACGAAACCTCCCCAACTCCCCTATTGGCTTTGATTTCAGAAATCAACTCCCCTTACTTTGGTCATGTTTTTGATATCGGTCACTGGAATATTTTCAGTAGTTGGCCGCTGGCAACCTGGTTGGGTGCTGCTGCACCCTATATTCATCACCTTCATCTGCACGATAACCGCGGTCAGATGGATGAGCATCTGGCCATTGGCTTGGGAACTGCACCTTTCGATCAACTCTTTGCCTGGCTTGATGACTGTGAAGCTACCCCGTCGATCACCGTGGAAAATCACAACCGCTATGCCATTGATCAGTCCCTCGGATTGCTGGCGCGTATCCCGACAAGGAATAATCACCAATAAAAAAAGGGCACCCACTTGGAGTGCCCTTTTTTATGAATATCAAATGCCCGGTATCAGCTCTTCTTACCGGCGACCTGAATACGAATCAGGGCGCGCTGAAGCGCCCGTTCCATAATAGCATAGGATTTGTCTTCCTGTGACATGGTCTTCAATGCCTGTTCGGCACGACCCATCGCCGCTCGGGCCCGGGCAAGATCGATCTCATCAGATTTTTCTGCGGTATCAACCAGTACCGTTACAGCATCTTCATCGATTTCTACATAGCCCCAGTTAACGGCAACGTGAAAATGTTGACCGCCTTTTTTATAGCTCATCTCACCGACACGCAGGGTTGTCAGCAAGGGGGTGTGACCAGGCAGAATTCCGAGTTCGCCAACCAGTCCCGGCAAGGTCAGTTCATCAACTTCCTCAGAAAGAACCTGCTTGTATGGTGTCACCATTTCAAGCTTGAGTTTTTCAGCCATCACGCTAATCCTTTATCTGACAATTCAGTATTCCCTCAGGCTGCCATCTTGCGTGCTTTTTCGATGACTTCTTCAATGGTTCCAACCATGTAGAAAGCTTGTTCCGGCAAACTGTCATGTTTGCCATCAACAATCTCACGAAAGCCTTTAATCGTATCTTTGAGCTCAACGTACTTTCCTGGTGAACCGGTAAAAACTTCGGCAACATGGAAAGGCTGTGACAAAAAGCGCTGAATTTTCCGCGCCCGCGCCACAACTTGTTTGTCTTCTTCAGACAGCTCGTCCATACCAAGGATGGCAATGATGTCCTGCAGGTCTTTGTAGCGCTGGAGAACGTACTGGACATCCCGAGCCACCTTGTAATGTTCTTCTCCGATAACCTGCGGATCAAGAATCCGGCTGGTCGAATCAAGAGGATCAACCGCTGGATAGATGCCCAGTTCGGCAATCTGGCGGGAAAGAACCGTCGTTGCATCCAGGTGGGCAAAGGCGGTTGCCGGAGCCGGGTCTGTCAGGTCATCAGCAGGCACATAGATGGCCTGCACCGACGTAATTGAGCCCTTATCGGTCGTTGTAATACGCTCCTGCAGCTCACCCATTTCGGTTGACAGGGTCGGCTGATAACCAACCGCTGAAGGAATCCGCCCGAGCAGGGCCGAGACCTCCGAACCTGCCTGGGTAAAACGGAAGATGTTATCAACAAACAGCAGCACGTCCTGGCCTTCTTCATCGCGGAAATATTCAGCAACGGTCAGTGCTGACAGGGCTACCCGGGCACGTGCTCCGGGTGGTTCATTCATCTGGCCGTAAATCAATGACGCCTTGCTCAGAACCCCTGAGTCTTTCATCTCTTCCCACAGGTCGTTGCCTTCGCGGGTTCGCTCACCAACGCCGGCAAAAACAGAAAAACCGCCGTGCTGCTGGGCAACGTTGTTGATCAGTTCCATAATCAGAACCGTCTTGCCAACCCCGGCACCACCGAACAACCCGATTTTTCCACCGCGGGAATAGGGGGCCAGGAGATCAACCACCTTGATTCCGGTTTCGAACGCTTCAACCTTGGTCGACTGGCTGACAAAGTCCGGAGCAGGACGGTGAATCGGCCACGCCAGCTCAGCCTCAACCGGGCCCATTTCATCAATCGGCTGGCCAATAACATTGAGAATACGCCCCAGGGTTTTGGGTCCGACCGGCATCAGAATCTGGTCGCCGGTATCAAGAACCTCCTGACCACGAACCAGACCGTCAGTTGCGTCCATGGCAATGGCCCGCACAGTATTTTCGCCCAGGTGCTGAGCAACCTCACAAACCAGGTTCCACTCTTCATCGCCGAGGGCAGGGTTGGTAATTTTTACCGCATGGTAAATCTCCGGCAGCTTACCTGGCTCAAACTCAACATCGACAACAGGGCCGATAACCTGTGTGATCTTTCCTTTATTCATAACGCAACCTTTCCTCCTAATCCCGCGGGAATGTACCTGTTTCTATTTAAATTCTCGAAATTATTTGATTGATTCAGCACCAGAGATGATTTCCATCAATTCTTTAGTAATAGCAGCCTGGCGGGCGCGATTATACTGCAGGGTTAATTTACCGATCATTTCAGAGGCATTACGGCTGGCACTGTCCATCGCTGACATCCTGGCCCCCTGTTCAGACGCATTGGACTCGAGCAGCGCGCGAAACAGCTGAACTTCTACCATTTTTGGCAAAATGTCCGCCAGTACCTCTCCCCGACTTGGCTCGTAGAGATAGTCAACTGAATCTGCCTCCGGCTTTTCCTCTTCTTCTGCCTGGATCGGCAACAACTGCTCTACCGTGACATTCTGGACAACGGCACTCTGAAATGCATTGTAGATCAGGTAGACGGCATCATAGGTCTCGTCGTCGTACTTGGAAACAATATCTTCGCCAATTAATTGTGCAGTTTTAAAAGTGATACTACCGGTTATATCTTCATAAACCTTGGTAATTTTGTCGCCGACTCGATTTCTCAGGAAGTCCCGACCTTTTCGACCGATTATCATCAAATCGATATGTGCATAACCTTCGCTGTTATTGCGGATAAAGCGCTCCGCTTCTTTAGAAGGATTGGCATTGAATCCTCCACACAGACCTCGATCAGCTGTCAGCAGCAAAACCAGCGCCCGGTCTTTACCGCGCTGACTTAAAAATGGATGGCCATCGGCATCTTCGCGTTGTGCAAGGTGCGATACCACCTTCTGCAGCTTTTCAGCGTAAGGACGGGCAGCCACTGCCGCATCCTGGGCACGTCGCAACTTGGCCGCAGCGACCATTTTCATCGCCTTGGTGATCTGCTGGGTGTTTTTAACCGAGCCGATCCGTTTTTTTATGTCTTTCAGACTTGGCATCTGTTCAACCTTTTCTCAAGATCAGGCAACAAACTGACTTTTGAATTCCTCGAGGGCCTGTTTGAGCTTTTTCTCCATCTCCTCGTCAATCGCCTTTTTCTCTTCGAGCTCTTTGAGAACGTCCGCTTTCTGGCTTTCCATGAACGTCAGAAGTTCACCTTCATAACGACTGATTGATCCAACCGGATATTTATCTACATAGCCATTGTTGGCAGCAAAGATGGAAACAACCTGCTTGGATACCGGCATCGGCACGTATTGAGCCTGTTTCAGGATCTCAACCAGCCGTGCTCCACGATTCAACTGGGCCTGGGTTGCCGCATCAAGGTCAGATCCGAACTGGGCAAAAGCCGCCATTTCACGGTACTGGGCAAGAGCCAGACGCAGCGTGCCGGCAACTTGCTTCATTGCCTTAACCTGAGCAGAGCCCCCGACCCGTGATACCGACAAACCGACGTTAATCGCCGGTCTTACCCCGGAGTAAAAGAGATCGGTCTCAAGGAAGATCTGACCATCAGTGATCGAAATAACATTGGTCGGAATATAAGCCGATACGTCCCCCGCCTGGGTTTCAATAATCGGCAGGGCGGTCAGCGATCCAGCGCCTAGCTTGTCACTGAGCTTGGCGGCCCGCTCGAGCAGACGGCTATGGAGATAGAAAACATCTCCCGGGAAAGCTTCACGCCCCGGTGGACGGCGCAGCAGAAGGGAAAGCTGGCGATAAGCCACCGCCTGTTTTGACAGGTCATCATAAATGATCAGAGCATGGCGCCCACTGTCACGGAAAAATTCGCCCATGGTAACGCCGGTGTACGGCGAAATGAACTGCAGTGGCGCCGGGTCGGACGCAGTGGCGGCGACAACGATGGTATAGTCCATCGCGCCGTGTTGTCTGAGCTTATCAACCACCTGGGCCACCGTCGATCGCTTCTGACCGATAGCGACATAGATACAGATAACCCCATTACCCTTCTGGTTAATAATGGTATCAACAGCAACGGCGGTTTTTCCGGTCTGGCGGTCCCCGATGATCAATTCGCGCTGGCCACGACCAATCGGCACCATCGCATCAATCGCCTTCAGGCCGGTCTGCATCGGCTCATGAACTGATTTTCTGGCAACAATCCCCGGGGCCTTGATCTCTACCTGACTATAGGTATCAGTCGCGATATCGCCTTTGCCATCAATGGGAATACCGATACCGTTGACAACCCGACCGACCAGGGCTTCACCTACCGGTACCTGAACAATCTTCTCGGTTCTTTTAACCAGATCACCCTCTTTGATGTGCTCGGAATCACCCAGAATAGCGGCACCAACATTATCTTCCTCAAGGTTGAGAACCATACCCATGGTGCCACCCGGAAACTCCAGTAACTCTCCGGACATGGCTTTATCGAGTCCGTGAATACGGGCAATACCATCACCAACGGAAATAATGGTACCGGTCTCACTGACTTCGACCTCACGACCAAAGTTTTCAATCTGCTTCTTGATAATCGCACTGATTTCTTCTGCTCTAATTTCCATAATCGTGTCCCGTTACCCCTTTGTTAAGGTATCAGCCATACGTTTCAGCTGGGTTCTTACGCTGCCGTCAAACAGTTTCCCGCCCATCTCAGCCTGTAGGCCACCAATTAACGCAGCATCTTTTTCCACATTCAGCACGACCGTCTTGCCGGTCTGCTGTTCTAATCCCTTGCGTATTGTATCAACCCGTTCCTTTGTCAATTTGTTCGCGGAACGGATGTTTGCCCGGACAACTCCAGACAGTTCATCAGCAAACTGCCGGTAGTTCTGATCAATCTGTTTGACGTAAGAAATTCGTCCTTTTTCCAACAACAGACCAAAAAAGCTGCGCATTGAATCGCTGAGCTTGAGCACCTCGGCGACGTCATGGAGGATGGCCGCTTTTTTCTGCAAAGAAAAGGTCGGGCTGTCAAGCAGCAGCCTTAAAAGATCTTCTCTCTCAAGCAGTTCTGCCATGGTGGAAAGTTCAGCCCCGAACTGATCGACCTGCTTGTTTTCCTCTGCAAGTCTCAGCAGCGCTCTGGCATACCGGATAGAAATCGCACTATTACTCAATGTAGCTCTCCTACCTTCTGCATATATTCGTCGATCAGACGGCTGTCATCATCTTTGGTAAAGTTCTTTTTAAGTAGCTCTTCGGCAATTCCAACGGCTAGTTGCGCCGCCTCCTGTTGCAGATTTATTCGTGCTTTTTCCACTTCAAGTGCTGCCGCTTTTTCAGCATCCTGCTCAATTTTCGCGGCCTGCTCCCTGGCATTTTCGATAATTTTCTGTTTTTCCATTTCTGCTTCTTTACGGATTGAAGCAGAAATAGTCACAATCTCCTGGGTGGCCTGATTGAGCTTTTTATCGTATTCAGCAAATTTTGCTTCTGCCTCTTCCTTAACCTTTTTTGCTTCAGCCAGAGCCTTTTCAATATCCTCACGGCGTCCACTCAGGGCATTACCAATCGGCTTTTTAAGAAAATATACAAGGATCGCAACGACAATGGAAAAATTAAGCAAGCGATAGAGAAAATCTTTCAACAGGACGCCGCTGTCGACATGAGCATCACCGGCAGCCATAACGGCACCACAAGACAGGACAAGCAGCACCAGTGTCCCTGTCAGCGTTTTGTATTTCGCATTCATCATCAAGCCTTCCTGCTTTATGTCAATGATCTGCCAAGGATTTTTGTTGCTATCTGTTGGGCAAGTGTTGTCGATTCCTTTTTTAGTGTCTGGCTAGCCCGGGCTGATTCCTCACCCACCCGTTCTCTGATCCGGTCCATTCTGGCGCTGGCGTTAGACTGTGCCGCAGCGATCATTTTAGACTCTTCCTCAACCGCCAGTTTCCTGATTTGTGCACGTTCTTCATTAGCCTGTTTTTTGGCTTCCGAAAGTTGTTGCTGATAGCGGTTCATTTTGTCATCGATATCAGCCTGCAGATCGCGGGCGCGGGCATGTGATCCATCTATTGTTTCACGTCTTTTATCCATTACAGTGCGCAATGGTTGAAACAGTATTCTATTTAATAGATAGAGCAGAACAATAAAATTTATGAACTGAAGTATGAGTGTCCAGTCAAGGCTAATCACCTAGCTCACCTCTTTTGTTACGATAATTGCCAAGCTCGGTATTAGTGTATACAGTATACAGTTTATCCGGTTGGCGAACGTGGATATGCTATGAAAGAACGGCATTGCTATCACATCTCTGCAACTCTTGTCAACACCCTGTTTGACCCCTGAATCACGTCACCGTAAAGTACCTACTCCGGTAACGTCTTTTCGTCCTTATTTTTATTATTTTCAATTTTTTTGATGGTCTGCTGTGGCGTGTTGCCAGACATCTTGATTTCGCCATTGAATACTACTTTTTCATCAATTTTCAGGCAGGGGGTTTCAATCGTTCCCTCGACCTGCGCCGGTGCGCGTAACTCAACCCGGGTTGTCGCTTTTATCCCACCGACAAAGCGGCCACTGAGAATTAACGCACCGACACTGATCTGCCCTTCAATACTGGCTGTCTCACCGACAATCAGGGTGTCACTGGAACAGATTTCCCCAGTAAAGTTCCCGTCCAGACGTACCAGTTCGTCAAAATTCAATTTCCCCTCGAAATGACTTCCCTGGCCCAGAAAGGCCTTGATATCTGCCTTATCTATATCTATCGGTTTTTTTACCTGTTTATTCTCTTCCTTTTTCCCACCAAACATAATCATCCCTTTTCATTTTGAATTGCTGGCCCATGTTTCTCGACTGATCAATGGACGGGTGCTTGTGTTTTGTTTTGGTAACGTCCCCTTCGTGAGACAAAACTATCCATTAAACACCTTTTGAAAAAAGTTGCTCTACTACCCTGGACAGATCAGAATCATCGTGATAGTGAATTTCTATCTTGCCACCGTGGCTCTTTTTAACCAGTTTTACCTGTGTACCCAGAAGCAATTCCAATTCATTTATTAAATCTACAGTCTCGGGATTTAGCGGCGGCACCTTTTTTTCCTTTTTCACGCCATCGAAGTTCTTAATTTTTTTAACCAGCTTTTCCGTTTCCCGCACCGACAGGTTTTTCCTGAGAACCTCGCTACTGGCTTCTACGACATCTTCTTCACGTTCAAGCGCCAAAAGCGCTCGTGCATGTCCCATACTCAGCTGGCCAGCTGTTACCATCTCTTTGATTTTATCCGGCAGGCGCAACAATCTCAGGGCGTTTGCCACGGTGCTGCGATCCTTACCGACGCGTTGGGCTACATCCTCCTGGGACAAATCAAAGGTGTCTACAAGATAGCGATAGGCTCCGGCCTCTTCCAGGGGGTTAAGATCTTCACGCTGAATATTTTCAATCAACGCTATCTCCAGGGCGTGATTCTCACTGACATCCTGAATGACAACCGGAACCCTGTCCAATCCGGCCTTTTGTGCTGCCCGCCAACGTCTTTCCCCGGCGATGATCTGATAATGATCGCCCTGTTGACGCACGACAAGGGGCTGTATGACCCCTTTTTCCTTGATTGAAGCAATCAATTCCGCCATTTTTTTGTCGTCAAAATTTTTCCGTGGCTGTTTTAAGTGGGGCTTCAATTCTTCGATAGGACAGGAAAAGTATTTTTTTCCACCTTCTTGTGCTGCCGAACTTATCAGGGCACCGATCCCCTTGCCTAGAGCCGGCCTTTTAGTCATGATTTCCTCCTGCTACCAACTCACCTGCCAGATCGATATAAGCCTGGGCTCCACGCGATGCAATATCATAGAGCAGGGCCGGTTTTCCGTAACTGGGCGCTTCCGATAAACGGACATTACGTGGCACTACCACGGAAAAAACCTTATCACCAAAATGTTGCCTTATTTCCTGGCTGACCTGATGGCACAGATTGTTTCTGCCATCAAACATGGTCAGGAGAATGCCCTCTAACTTGAGATTTTTGTTGAGCTCCTGCTGAACTAACCTGATTGTCCGGGTTAACTGGCCAAGACCCTCCATGGCATAAAACTCGCATTGCAGGGGCACCAGCACCGAATCAGCGGCAGCTAAGGAATTAATTGTCAACAGCCCCAGGGAGGGCGGACAATCGATAATGATATATTCATAATGGGAACGAATTTCTTCCAGAGACTTTTTTAATTGTTGTTCTCGGTTTGCCGTATCTATCAGCTCTATCTCTGCTCCGGTCAGGTCGGTATTGGATGGAAGTACATCTAAAAATTCCAACTCCGTGCGGCATATCACTTCCGCGGCAGTGCTTTCACCCAGCAACACACTGTAAACAGTTGATATCACACTGGTTTTATCAACTCCCAGGCCGCTGCAAGCGTTCGCCTGTGGATCCATATCAATAAGCAACGTGCGCTTTTCAGCTGCGGCAAGTGAGGCTGAAAGATTGACTGCAGTGGTTGTTTTACCCACTCCCCCTTTTTGATTTGCTATAGCAATAATCCGTGCCACGCTCGATCTCCTTGGTTCATATCAGCACACTCAAGCAATCTATCACATCCTTTAGTTCTTTTTTAGCTCAAACATCACAATAATGACCCTCTTTGCCGTTAACTTTCCCTCAATTCCCTGCTCCTCCGAATTTACCGCTGAAAAACTTGCTCATCATCTTTTCGTCTTATATTGATCAGGCACCTTGTCGCTTCGGTAAATGGCAGTTGATATGTCATCACCCTTTCAGGTATTTCATAAAACCGGCGCCACCGTTCCTGAATTGAAGCCAATTCCCCCACTCCTTCGGGACCCTTCATCGCGATCACCATCCCTGTTGGCTTAATTAGCGGAAGAGCCATTTTCAATAAATCATTCGTATGAGCAAGAGCCCGTGCCAGAACAACATCAAAACCCCTCCAGCTTGGATCTACATCGTCCAATTCCTCAATACGTGCGCAGCGGATTTGCAGATTTGCCAGTCCCATCAATCGTTTAATGTGCTGTTGAAAATTTATTTTTTTCCCAACACTGTCAACGGAAAAGAAGGTTTGGTGGGGCAGCACCAGCGCCAGCGGTATGACTGGGATGCCACCACCAGACCCCATATCCAGGATTCTGGAATGCTTCGCTAGAAGGTCCGCTACCACCAGAGAATCCAGAATGTGTTTTTCTATTACTCCGTCTGGATCTCTGATGGAAGTTAGGTTAATCTTGGCATTCCAACGCATCAATTCTTCTGCAAACAGCAGTAAACGATCAGCGAGCTCATCGTTCAAGCCGTCTATGCCGAGGATATCAGCGCCCTGCTTCAGTTTTTTTTTCACGCGTTTTTTTTCTCAAATAAACATTCAACACCGCTACTGCTGCCGGCGTAACACCCTGAATCCGTCCCGCCTGGCCCAGACTGGCTGGACGATATTTTATCAGCTTCTCCCTCACTTCTGTAGAAATACTGGATACCTCTGTATAGTCTAGTTCTTCCGGAATTTTCACCTTTTCCAGCTCGACAAAGCGCTCCACTTGTTCAATCTGACGGGCTATGTAACCTTCATATTTGATCGCTATCTCAACTTGTTCAAGAACTCTTTCGGGAAAGTTTTTTAATTCAGGAATCTCAGCTTCAGCCTGCCGAATAGACACCTCTGGTCTCTTGATCAGCTGTTCCAGCGTTAGACCACTCTTTAATTCACCAAGACCGAATCCTGCGCAGAGTCGTTCATTTCTGTTGGTGATTGATGTTTCGCGACATACCGCAAAGGCTTTTTCTATCAATTCAAGCTTTTCCTGATACCTCTGCCAACGGCTTTCACCCACCAACCCGATATTTCGCCCCAGCTCCGTTAATCGCAAATCAGCATTGTCTTCGCGCAACAACAGACGGTATTCAGCGCGGGAAGTGAACATCCGGTAAGGCTCGGTTGTTTCCCGTGTTACCAGATCGTCAACCATTACTCCCAGATAACCCTGATCCCTTCTGATGATTAACGGTTCCTGCTGCTGACACTGCAGTGCTGCGTTTATACCCGCCAGCAACCCCTGACCTGCCGCCTCTTCATAACCCGAGGTTCCATTAATCTGTCCGGCATGAAACAAACCAGCAACCCCTCGTGTCTCCATGGTTGACTTAATCTGACGGGGCTCCACAAAATCATACTCAATCGCGTAGCCAGGCCGCATAATCTCTACCCGCTCAAATCCAACCATCGAGCGGAAATATTGAAGCTGCACATCGGCAGGTAATGAGGTTGACAGTCCACTAGGATACATCTCGGCACCCCTGACGCCCTCAGGCTCAACAAACGACTGATGGCTCAACTTATCGGGAAATCGCACGACTTTGTCCTCGATTGACGGACAGTATCGGGGACCCACTCCCTCAATCACTCCTGCATACAGGGGTGATTTGTCGAGGTTGTTACGAATTATTTCGTGGGTTTTCTCATTTGTATGGGCAATATAACAATCAATTTGAGCCCGCTCTATTTTATCATTCATAAAAGAAAACGGACGAATAACCCTGTCGCCTGACTGTTTTTCGAGTTTGGTAAAATCTATAGATCGTGCTGACAATCGAGCCGGGGTTCCCGTTTTCAGCCTGCCAACAACAAACCCCAACGACCTTAAACAGTCAGAAAGCTTATCCGCTGCCGGCTCACCGGCCCTACCCCCAGGATAGCTACTCATTCCCACATGAATAAGTCCACGCATAAAGGTGCCCGCAGTAATTACCACCGTCTGCCCTGTAAACTCTATGCCCTCCCGGGTTCGAACGCCTACCACCCGGTAATTCTGTACTATGATCTCCTCAACAACCCCCTGTTTCAAATCTAGTCGGCCAACAGACTCAAGCACCAACTTCATCCTTGCGCTGTAGGCCATCCGATCCGCCTGCGCTCTACCCGCCCGAACAGCTGGACCTTTGCGCATGTTCAGTCGCCGAAACTGGATACCTGTCTCATCGATGTTTAATCCCATCTCTCCGCCCAGAGCATCTATTTCATGAACCAGGTGTCCTTTGGCCAATCCACCAATCGAGGGGTTACACGACATCTGGGCAACAGTGTCCAGCCCCATGGTCAGCAGCAGGGTAGAACATCCCATCCTTGCTGCCGCCAGAGCGGCCTCGCAGCCGGCATGCCCGGCACCCACCACGATCACCTCATATTTTTTTCCGTATCCCGTCATCAACTATCCACACAAAACTGTTTCACGTGAAACAATATTACTTGCCAATACAAAAAGAAGAAAAAACGCCGTCCAGAAGATCGTCAGTAGTAACAACACCAGTAATCCGGCCAAGAGCATCAAGGGTTGCACGGAGATCAATAGAAAGGAGATCAAGATCAATGCGGCCGATATTATTTATGAAGGAATTCAGGTGCCGGGAGGCGGCAGACAATGTTTCGTAGTGACGCCTCTCAGTTATATAGGGAGATTCAGAGGAGGACAAATAATCTTTTACCAAAAGAGAAGAAAGCGTAGCAACAAGATCCTGAATGCCATCCCCATACTTTGCAGACAAACGCACAATCGGACCGGGGAAAAAACTAAAGTTATCCAGGACGAAATGAAGGTCGGATTTATTTATAACCAAAACAACCTGTGACCCTGAAAAATCAGATAACAGGTCAAGGAATTGATCTGAAACAGGAACAGATCCGTCCAGGATCAACAGGATCACGTCTGCGGAGGCAACAACATTACGAGCTCGCCTAACACCCTCCTGCTCAACAAAATCATCAGAGTCACGCAGACCTGCAGTGTCAACAAGGCGGACCTTGATACCTGAAATTTGAGTTGTCTGCTCTATTGTATCTCGTGTAGTTCCAGGAATATCTGAAACGATAGAACGATCCTGCTGGAGCAGGGCATTCATCAAGGAGCTTTTACCGGCATTAGGCAGGCCCGCCAAAGCGATAACCGCCCCCTCATGAACATGCTGTCCTGAACGATAAGTTGCCAACAAATTCAACATATCAGCATAAGTGCCCATAGCAGAAGATAAAATTATGTTAATGTTTTCGTCGGGCAAAGTTTCTTCTGGAAAATCAATCCAGGCCTCAACCTGAACCAGTAAAGCTTTTATGGCATTTGCAAATTTATACAACTCACGGCTTAGATGTCCGTCGAGTTGCTGCAAAGCAGATTTACGTGAAAGTTCAGAAGTTGACTGAATAAGGCGAGACACAGCTTCTGCCTGAACCAGATCTATTCGTCCATTCAGATAAGCTCGATAAGTAAATTCGCCTGGTTGAGCAATACGAATACCAAAATCAACAGCCAGTTCAATAATAAATCGCACAACCTGACGGCTACCATGACAATGAACTTCAGCTACTGGTTCAGTTGTATAACTGTGGGGAGGGGCCATATAAACGACCATGACCTCATCAACAACTTCACAGTTACTGTCAACAATGTGACCAAGATACAACTGATGTGACTTGAATTCCTTAACTTGTCCAACAGGACGAAAAAAATTAGTTAAAAAAAGCAAAGCTTTGTTTCCAGATATTCGAATAACAGCAATACCTGATTCATTTACAGCCGTAGCAGGGGCGATAATGGTTTCATCATCATTGATCATGATTGAATATTACGCCTTTTGAGCCTGGCGGCGAATCAGCAACTGCTGAAGTATCGTAAGAAGGTTGTTGACCAACCAATAAATAACCAGACCAGCGGGGAAGTTCAGAAAAAGAAAAGTAAAAATGATTGGCATCATCAGCATGACTTTTTCCTGGGTAGGGTCCAGATTTGTAGGGGTCATTTTTTGCTGTAAAAACATCGTTGCTCCCATGACAATGGGAGTAATGTAATAAGGATCTTTAGCAGAAAGGTCTGTTATCCAAAAGATAAATGGTGCGTGGCGTAACTCAATTGAAGCAAGCAGAACCCTGTAAAGAGCGAAAAAAACAGGAATTTGAATCAGTATGGGCAAACACCCACCTAAAGGGTTTACTTTATTATCACGATAAAACGACATCATTTCTTGATTGAGTCGTTGTTTATCGTCTGCAAATTTTTCTTTAAGTCTTTTCATTTCAGGCTGCAACTTCTGCATACCTTGCATCGACTTATAACTTTTTTGGGTCAGGGGCCAAAACAATAGTTTAATGCAGACAGTTAATAAAATAATTGAAAAACCATAGTTATTAATGAAGCTGTTAAAAAAGCGCAAAACGTCGAAAAGTGGTTTAGCCAGAAAATGAAAAAAACCAAAATGAATGGCTTCTTCGAACGAAGAGTTGCTGGCAGCTAAAGATTCCAACTCTTTAGGACCAAAATAAGCAGTAACCTGAAAAGATTCAGATTGACCGGGCAGAAGAATAAAAGAACTTGAAGAAAATCTATTCTGGATAAAATCAGAGCTATAACGAATCAATACTTGATTCAGTTTATCACCCGAATTAATAGCCTGAAGAAAATATTTATCCGTAAAGCCAGACCAAACAAAATCTTCATAAATAACAGGGTTTTCTACCACATCCTTGGGTTTGTCTTCGTGTAGTTTATTACCATCAAAAGTAAGAGGGCCTACAAAAGAATATAGATCGCTCTTAGTGTCAGTAGACCAGGGATTGATAAGGGAAAGATTATATACACCAGAAAAGTGTTGATCATTTTTATTTTCAATAACGAAATTAATATCAATATGATAAGAATCAAGATAAATCGTATAGTTTTTGTTTAATAAAAAACCATTATAATCTGCAACAAAAGAAACAGTAATTGAGTTATCAGAACCAAATTTAGGAACTACATCGTTTTTAATTTTAAAAACTAAATCATCCGGTATATTTAAACCTTCTGAAAAAAAAGATTTCATTGAAAAAAATTTGAAATCATCATTATTTAAAAGATAAAAGTTTAAAGAATTACTTTGATTGTCTTCTTTAAAATCAAACAAATAAATACTTTTGATAGTTGCTCCCCTGGTTGAAAAAACTATATCAAACTTATTATTTTTTATTTCAATAAGCTTTTCTTCGTAATCCGAGTTGTCATCAAATCCAGGGGCAGGGATGGCTTTTGGGTCAGATTTTGAAACAGATAAAGGATCTGGCTGAACAGATTGTTCAACCTGATCTGGTTGAGATGGGGTAACAGGTGAAGAAGGCGCCAAAAATATACTGTAACCAGACCATAGCAGTATGATTAGAACGATAGCTATAATAGTTCTATTGTCCATTATTTTTTTTCCTGATTTTCTGTAGGAGGGACCGGATCAAACCCACCTGGGTGGAAAGGATGACACCTGATGATCCTGATTAAAGAAAAAAAAGAACCCTTTATAAAACCATGGTTGATTAAGGATTCGCGAGCATAAGAAGAACAAGAAGGGTAAAAGCGACAACAAGTAACTTTAAGAGGAGAAATAAAATATTTATAAAAATCTATAAAATAGATAAAAGGACATATAAAAATATTACTGTTTCGAAAAAAGTTCATCTAATTCATTTTTTATAAAAATTGAATTTTTTTTACAGAAAGTTTTCCGTACAATGATAATAAAATCATGATTTATAAATTTATTTTTATTTAAACGAAAAAATTCTCTTAAAAAACGTTTTATATAATTACGCCTTACAGCATTTCCATTTTTCTTGCTAACAGTTATACCAATACGAGAAAAATTATTAACAGCAGGACCAATTAATAAAACAAAATGGGGCGATTTTCGTGCACACCCCATTTTCCCTATATATCTGAATTCTCTTGCCTTAAGTATGCGATTTTCTTTTTTTAGAAAAAAATTCACTTACTTTTTAGGAATACCAGCTGCCAAGGATTTACGTCCTTGTGCACGCCTTCTGTTAATCGTGGCCCTGCCACTTTTTGTTTGCATCCGTTTACGAAAACCGTGGGTACGTTTTCTTTTTATACGACTTGGTTGAAATGTTCTCTTTGACATATACAATCTCCTAAAACTGACAAAAGACTAATTTTAGATGTATTTTTTTAAAAGTCAATATTTTTTGTAAAAGAAATTACTGGAAGGCTTCATAAAATAGAGATATAATAAAAAGTCGAATTAAGTTTTTTTTAATTAAAAGAGTGGTAATGATGGAAAATTTGTGGCAAGAAATTATAAAAAATGTAAGAGATGAAATTGGTGATCAAAACGTCAAAACCTGGATTGATCCTCTTATTTTTATAAAGAATACTGAAGATACAATATTTTTGGAAGCACCCAATAAATTTATCAGGGATTGGTTTTATGATAATTATAAAAAAAACGTATCCTTAAAATTACAAGAAAAAATAGGTAAAAAAATAAATTTAGAAGTTGAAGTAAATAGAAAAATAAGCAAAAAAGAAGATATAAAAAATAATGAAAGGCTGACTAAAGAAAAAGAAGAAGTAAAAGAAAACAGAAATATTAAGTTAATAAATAATTCAAATATTAATCATTTATATACATTTGATACATTTGTATCGGGCCCTTCAAATCAATTTGCACACGCTGCTGCAATGGCTGTAGCTAAAAATCCAGCAACAACCTACAATCCACTATTTATTTATGGAGGAGTAGGTTTAGGTAAAACTCATATCATACATTCAATAGGTAATGAAATTATTAAAAATAACAATAATTTAACTATTACCTATTATTCTTCAGAAAAGTTTACAAACGAGCTTATAAATTCTTTAAGACATGGAAAGATGGAAGAGTTTAGAAATAAATTTAGATCTATAGACGTTTTATTGATAGATGATATTCAATTCATAGCTGGAAAGAAAAGTACACAGGAAGAATTTTTTCATACATTTAATGCATTATATGAGTCTCACAAACAAATTGTAGTTACATCTGATAAATTTCCAAAGGAAATACCTGATTTAGAAGAAAGACTTAGATCGAGATTTGAATGGGGTTTAATAGCAGATATACAAGAACCAGATACGGAAACAAAACAAGCTATTCTAAAAATGAAATCAGAAATAAATCATATAAATGTACCTGAAGAAGTTATATCGTTCTTAGCTAATTCTCTCACTAGTAATGTAAGAGAATTAGAAGGGTATTTAATAAGAGTTGGAGCATATTCAAGCCTGACATCCACGCCAATCAACCTGGAAATGGCCAAAGAAATATTAAAAAATATCATTGTGGAAAATAATAAGGAAATAACAATAGATAGAATACAAAAAACGGTTGCCGAATATTATCAAATAAAAACAACTGATATTAAATCACAAAAAAGATTAAAAAATATTGTTTTTCCGAGACAAATTGCAATGTATATCAGCAGAAATATGACTAATTTATCTTATCCAGAGATAGGCGATAAATTTGGTGGAAAAGATCATTCTACAATAATTCATGCAATTAAAAAAATTGAAGAAAAAATGTCGAAAGATATGAGTCTGAAAATGACTGTTGATAAACTAATGGAAAAATTGTTGAGTTAAAATTAAATGATATAAAAAAATGATTAATAGTGAATAAGTAGTTTTTTTTGTTTTTTGTTTTTTTAAAAAAGTGTTTATTTTTCGGTATTTTATAAAATTATCAACTTATAAACAGGCCCTACTATTACTATTTAAATTAAATAGAATATATAAGAAGTAATACTTGTTGAGGAGTGTATGATATGGAATTTAGGGTTAAGAAAGACATATTTTTAAGTGTTTTATTTAAATTACAAGGAATAGTAGATAAGAAACACACAGTTCCAATTCTTTCAAATGTATATATAGAAGCTTTTGAAAATAAAATAATTTTATCAGCAACAGATTTAGAAATTGGTTTAAAAACATTTATAGAATGTGAAATTATAAAACCAGGTAAAATTACTATTTCTGCTAAAAAGTTATTCGAAATAATTAAAGAATTTCCAAATACTTTAGTTAGTATTAAAGAAAAAAATAATTATTGGATAGAAATTTCGTGTGATAAATCACTTTTTAATTTAGTTGGTCTTCCACCCGATGAATTTCCTAAATTTCCAGATAAAAGTGATGAATTATTTGAGTTTGATAGTCAATCTATTGATGAAATGATAGTTTCGACTGTATTCTCTGTATCTAATGATGAGGCTAAATTTAATTTAACCGGAATATTTATTAAATATGAGGAAGGAAAAATAAATTTCGTTTCTACGGATGGACACAGACTATCAGTCATGAGTAGGATTATTGATTTTGAATTAAACGAAAAATTCAAAAATGGTTTTATACTACCGAAAAAAGGGATTCTGGAATTAAGTAAAATCATAGATTCTGAGAAAAAAATAATAAAGATTGGTGTAACAGATAATTTATTTAATTATGTCGATGAAAATACAACCTTTGTCATGAGAATGATTGATGGAGATTTTCCGGATTATAAAAGGGTCATTCCAGAAAAATCAGAAAATTTTTCTATCATCAATATAAAAGCACTAATTGAAGTATTGAAAAGAATTTCCGTTCTTTCAAACGAAAAAACGAAAGGTGTAAAAATAAATTTGAATCATAATAAATTAACTGTATCTTCCTCCAATCCCGATTTTGGTGATGCAAAAGAAGAAATGGATATAATTTATAATGGTGATGATATAACTATTGGATTTAACGCGAAATATATATTAGATATTTTAAATATACTTAAATGTGAAAAAATTAAATTTTATATAAAGGATAATATTTCTCCTGGTATGATCGTTCCATATGATAACGAAGAATATTTATCGGTAATAATGCCAATGAGATTTTAGTTTGATGGTAGTAAAAAAAATAGAAATTAAAAATTTCAGAAATATAAGAAATATATGCTTAGAACCAAAAGATAATAATAATTTTATAATTGGAGATAATGCTCAGGGTAAAACAAATCTTGTGGAATCAATTTATTTTTTGGTTTTTGGTAAAAGTTTCAGAACAAACAATTTGAAGAATTTATTAAATGAAAAGAAAAAATCAGAACTTAATTTTTTAATTTTAAATAATAGTGTAAATTATAATGTTAAAATCCAATTTGATAGAGAAAAAAATATAGAAATTAATGGAAAAAAATCAAACATAAAAGATGTATCCAAAATTCTTAAAATTATTCTTTATTATCCCAGTGAAATAAATTTTTTATTAAAAAATCCTTCCCTTAGAAGAAGTTTGATTGATAAATCAATTTATTTTACTGATATCAACTATAGTGATTTACATATTGATTATTTAAAGTGTCTTAAAAATAGAAATATTTGTTTAAAGGAAAATAAAGACAGTTATATATGGAAAGAAAAATTAATTGATTTATCTTATGAAATAGTAAAAAAAAGATTATCTTATATTCAGGAAATAAATAATATTTTATTTGATTTTAATGATTTAATTGAGGGAGAAAAATATCAAATAAATTATAAGAAGACAGACATATCGAATTATAGGGAAAAACTAAGATTTGATTTTGAGAATATTGAAATAAAAGAAAAAAATTTAGGATATACACTTTTAGGTCAACATACGGATTCGGTTTCTTTATCAATAAATAATATTGATTTAGATATTGTTGGATCTGAGGGACAAAAAAAATCTTTTTTGCTTTTTTTTAAATTTGCTCAGATTATTAATTTAGAAAGAAAAAAAAATTTTAGACCTGTTCTATTATTGGATGATGTTACCAGCGAAATAGATAATAAGAGACAGAATATTTTAATAGATAATTTATTGTCTCGTTGTGATCAATCATTTATCACATCTTTAAAAATTCCTTCTTTTTATAAAGAAAAAGACAAAGTTTTTTATGTAAATAATGGACATATTTCTGAAAGTAAGGAAAATCATGAAAGAAGAATATAACTATAGTGGAGATAGTATTCAAGTTCTTGAAGGACTTGAAGCTGTCCGTAAAAGACCTGCAATGTATATAGGTTCAACTTCTACACAAGGATTACATCACCTTGTATATGAAGTTATTGACAATTCTATAGATGAGTCTTTAGCGGGATACTGTGACGAAATTTTAGTGAATATCCACGAAGATAGTTCGATCACAGTTGAAGATAATGGTCGCGGCATACCAGTAGAAATCATCGAAAAATATCAAAAGTCTGCAGCAGAAGTTGTTATGACGATTTTGCATGCTGGTGGAAAGTTTGATGACAAGGGCGAAGGCGCTTATAAAGTGTCGGGAGGTCTCCACGGTGTTGGTGTATCTGTTGTTAACGCTTTATCGAGTCATCTGGAACTTGAAATAAGACGCGCAGGAAGAATATATCGTCAACGATACAACAAAGGAGTACCTGAAGCGCCATTAGAAGAATATGGTTCGACAATTAAAAGAGGAACAAAAATTACCTTTTGGCCAGATCCTTCTGTTTTTGAAACAGTCAATTTTAATTTTGAGACACTTTCACAGCGCTTCAGAGAGATGGCTTTTTTAAATGCTGGAGTACGCATCAAAGTAACTGATGAACGTTCAGAAAAATTTTACGAATTTATGTATGAAGGAGGTATACGCTCTTTTGTTGAATATTTGAATAGAGCGAAAAGCCCACTTCATCCTGCGCCTATCTATTTCCATGGTAAAAAAGAGAATGCAGAAATTGAAATAGCCATTCAGTATAATGATGGATTTGATGAAAAAATATTTTCTTTTGCAAATAACATCAATACCCACGAGGGAGGAACACATCTAAGCGGTTTCAAAGCGGCATTGACACGGACAATGAATACCTACGCAACGATGAACAACTTGTTGAAAAATGTTAAAATTGCCATATCTGGAGATGATCTTAGAGAAGGTATTGCAGCTGTCATCTCCATTAAAATTCCGGATCCTCAGTTTGAGGGACAAACCAAAACAAAACTGGGCAATTCGGAGATAAAAGGTCATGTTGAAGCTTTGATGAACGAACAGCTTGCTACATTTCTCGAAGAAAATCCACAAGTTGCTAAAAAAATACTGGAAAAGGGAATAGAAGCTGCGCGCGCGCGCGAAGCGGCACGAAAAGCACGTGATTTGACTCGCCGAAAAGGTGCGTTAGAGGGACTTTCTTTACCTGGAAAGCTCGCTGACTGTCAGGAAAAGGATCCGGCGTTGTGCGAAATTTATCTGGTCGAGGGTGATTCTGCGGGTGGTAGTGCTAAACAGGGGCGAGACCGGCGTTATCAGGCAATATTGCCGCTTAAAGGAAAAATATTAAATGTGGAAAAGGCCCGCTTTGATAAACTCCTTACCTCTAACGAAATAAAAACTCTTATTACCGCCATGGGGGCAGGTATCGGCAAGGATGATTTTGATGTCAGTAAACTTCGGTATCACCGGATCATCATTATGACTGACGCCGATGTTGATGGCTCCCATATACGGACTTTGCTGCTAACCTTCTTTTTCAGACAAATGCCTGAAATCATTGAGCGTGGTCACCTATATATTGCGCAACCACCGCTGTATAAAGTGAAACGCGGTAAAAAGGAAATATATCTAAAAGACGACGACAGCCTTCTTGATTATCTGCTGGATACTGGAACAGAAGGTATTGCCCTTGAGATGGATAAAGGTCAGAAGATAATCCGCGGTAAGCAGGTGATTCCGATGCTGCGCCATATCATCGATTATAATACGCATTTCGATAAGATTGTTAACCGGGGCATTCCAGCGCAAATTCTCAGTATCTTTTTACGCGGAAAAATTCGCAATGGCTTTGCCGATCAGCCCACCCTTGAACCCCTAGTGGAACAATTACGTCAGATCGAGCCGATGGCCCGTTTCGATTTATTGGATGATCCTGACCGGATTATCGTCCGTTTGGGTAATTTACATGCACGTATAGACCGACAAACCGTTGAAATCCTTTCGACCCATGAATATAAACTGCTGACGCAGGCTTATCGCCAGGTGGAAGATATATGTGCAGATCACCCGGTGTTTATCTCTGTTGAAGGAAAGCAGGAACAGGAGGTTAATAATCGTCAGGATCTGCTTGATGCTATTCTTAACCGGGCTAAAAAGGGTCAGTATATTCAGCGCTACAAAGGTCTTGGTGAAATGAATCCGGATCAGTTGTGGGAAACCACCATGAATGCTGAAAAAAGAATCTTGCTTCAGGTGGCCATTGAGGATGCGGTCAGAGCTGATGAAATATTTACCGTGCTGATGGGCGATCAGGTCGAACCACGGCGGGAGTTTATCGAAATGAATGCTCTTAACGTCGTCAATCTCGATGTTTAATAACAGTGTTGTTAGGATCCCTGCGCGGGCACCCTGTCGAATTTTGGGTGATTATGACCACAAGAACAGAAAATCTCCAACAGCGATCTAGGCAGGGATTTCTGATAAAATGCGCCGCATTTAGAACTCGAAACGCCTCCGGTTGTCAAACCAGGGGCGTTTCTTATTTTTCACCTTCGTTAGATCACAAAACGCTTTCAAAACGCTTTCAATCTCAGGATCGAGGGTTTTTCTTATAATGCATCCTTCTTAAACATTATTAGGTGCTCTTGACAGCTCTTTATTTAGGTGCTATCAAATGGTCAATGGAGGTGTGGTTATGATTATAAAATTTTCTGAAGATGTCGTTCCGCTAGCAGATGTAAAAGTAAATCCTGGCAAGGTTGTCCGTCGGACGAAGGATTCCCATCGACCAATTCTATTGACCAGTCGTGGCCGAGGTGTTGCCGTTATGCAATCGCTAGAGGATTTCGAATTGGCAGAGGAAGAAAAGGCTTTTATGCGAGCCGTTGTTGATGGGCTTAGCGATCTGGACAACAATCGTAAGATCAATCTCGACACGGCAAAAAAACGATTGGCCCTGTAATCACCATGACCAGGGTTCTTCAAATTATATTGGCCGAATCGGCGGTCACGGATCTGGAAGAAATCCGTGCGTATTATTTTGAGCAACAGGTTCCAGAGGTCGGTGATCGTTTCGTGCGTGAGATCATCGCCTTGATTGAAGATCTTTCATCACATCCCGACAGAGGAAGGGTGGTCCCCGAGTTCAACCAATCCAAGATCCGAGAACTGATTTATCCCCCCTTCCGAATTGTCTACCGCCGCGGCCCGCAAAGTCTCAGCATTGTCCGTGTTTGGCGAAGTGAGCGGTTGATGCGTCTTCCGTAGTCCGATAATTCACAAAAACCAAGACATTCAACAGGCCCAACCTGAAATTGCCAAGTTTGGTTGTCTCGTATTTCATTCTGTAAAACAGTCTCATATCACCTAGAAATTACGATAGAAATTACGATCCACTACGGCCCCTAGGTTTCTGAGGCGGTCAATTATTGAAGCTGTCTCCGATGTTTGGACCGGTTAGCGACGGAAATAAGGTGGAAAGCCATCATGGTTAGACCACCAGTTTGAGTGGAAGTATGCGGATGTTCTTTGCGATCGCAAACGAGTGTTGAGCAGAAAAACCAGTTGGCAGGAAAGCCTTCCCACATAAGACCCAATATGGTATGTATACCTGTTGTTTTTGACCTGAGCACCCGCCAGTGATTTCTTAGTATTTATCTGCAAAGGCTCATTATCTCGACCAAGAGGAATTTGTCGACAAATGGGGCACCATTGATAGGTTTATTTCATTATTTGGGTGACGGGTGAATTAAGTTTATGAGGACAAAAAATATATAACTCGCTGTTTTTAATAATACGACTTTTTCACTAATTGGGTGTCCCTACAACAGATTTAAAAAAAACTCCCGCAGGGAGTTTGGAGGAATAGATGATTTCGGAACAGAATAAAATATCGGTAAATATCGTCGATGAGATGCGTAAATCTTATATGGATTACGCCATGAGCGTAATTGTCGGCCGAGCCCTGCCGGATGTTCGTGATGGGCTTAAGCCGGTCCATCGCCGGATTCTTTTTGCGATGCACGATCTCGGTAATGAACATAACAAGCCTTACAAAAAATCAGCACGGGTCGTTGGTGATGTCATCGGTAAATATCATCCACATGGTGATAGTGCGGTCTACGACTCGATTGTCAGGATGGCCCAGCATTTTTCCATGCGTCACCCGCTGGTCGATGGTCAGGGAAATTTCGGTTCGGTTGATGGGGATTCCCCGGCGGCCATGCGTTATACCGAAATTCGCATGGACAAAATGGCCCAGGAGTTGCTGGCTGATATCGACAAGGAGACCGTAGATTTTGGCCCTAACTACGATGAATCCCTTGAAGAACCCCTGGTATTACCCTGTAAATTTCCTAACTTGCTGGTTAACGGGTCCGAAGGGATCGCCGTTGGGATGGCAACCAAGATTCCGCCTCATAATCTCGGTGAGGTGATTGATGGTCTGATTGCGATCATTGACGATCCGCGTCTGGGGATCGAAGAGCTGATGGATCTGATTCATGGTCCGGATTTCCCCACAGCAGGGTTTATTAACGGTAAAGAGGGAATTCGCGAGGCGTACAAAACCGGTCGCGGTATTGTTCAGATGCGTTCGCGTGCCATGGTAGAAGTTGATCGACGCAGTGGGCGCGAAGCCATTGTGGTGACGGAAATTCCCTACCAGGTTAATAAAGCGCGGCTGATTGAAAAAATCGCAGAGTTGGTTAAAAACAAGAAGATTGAGGGGATTTCCGATCTGCGGGATGAATCGGACCGGGATGGCATGCGGATTGTCATCGAGTTGAAAAAAGACATGGTTGCCGGTGTTGTGCTCAACCAGCTGTACAAGATGACGGCGATGCAGTCTTCTTTCGGCATCATTATGCTGGCCATCGTCAAAGGGCAACCAAAAATTCTGACCCTACGCGAGGTGCTCGATAATTTTATCGATCATCGCCGCGAAATTGTTACCCGCCGCTGTATCTTCGAACTGAAAAAAGCTGAGGCCCGTGCGCACATTCTGCAGGGATTGAAAATCGCCCTTGATCACCTTGATGAAGTAATTGATCTGATTAAAACCAGTGCCAACTCGCCGGAAGCCAAGGCCCGCCTGATGGAGCGTTTTGCTTTTTCTGATATCCAGGCACAAGCAATTCTGGATATGCGTCTCCATCGCTTAACCGGCCTTGAAAGAGAAAAGATTCTTGAAGAACTGGCACAGGTTCTGGCGCAGATTGAGCGGCTTAAAGAGATCCTCGCCAGCGAGGTAGAAATTCTTGCCATCATCAAGCAGGAACTGATCGATGTTAAGGAAAAGTTTGCCAACGCCAGGCGCACCGAAATTATTGATCGTACCGCTGACCTGACGTTGGAGGATATGATTGTTGAAGAGGATATGGTGGTAACCGTGACCCACAGCGGATATATCAAGCGCAACGCGGTTTCCCTGTATCGAGCGCAGCGACGTGGCGGCAAGGGGCGCAGTGGTATGCGTACCAAGGATGAAGATTTTGTTGAAAACCTCTTCATTGCCTCGACCCATTCCTATATCCTTATTTTTACCAATCGGGGCAAGCTTTATTGGCTGAAGGTGCATGAGGTTCCGCAGGGTGGCATGGCTTCGCGTGGTAAAGCAATTGTCAACCTGCTCGACCTGGCACCGGATGAAAAGGTGACGACGATTCTGCCGGTGAAAAGATTTGAGGAAGGGCGCTACATCGTTACTGCCACTGCCCGTGGTATCATCAAGAAAACCGATCTGATGGCTTATTCAAATCCTCGCAGTGGCGGTATTATCGCCCTGACAATTGACGAGGGGGATAGCCTGATTGAAGCACGTCTGACCGACGGCAACCGCGATCTTCTGCTGGCCAGCAGTCACGGTAAGTCGATTCGCTTTCCTGAATCCAATATCCGCTCCATGGGCCGCACTGCACGCGGGGTGCGCGGAATCACCCTGGATCCCGATGATGAAGTTGTCGGCCTGCAATCGGTAACTGACAGCACTGCTATGGCGCTGGTAACAGTGACAGAGCATGGTTATGGCAAGCGTACCGATATCGCCGAATATCGCGTCCAGAGTCGTGGTGGCAAAGGGATTATTACCATCAAAACCAGTCAGCGCAATGGCCGGGTCGTAGCCATCAGGATGGTAGATGAAGATTCCGATCTGATGTTCATCACCAACCGCGGCAAAATGTTGCGTACCAAGGTTCGTAATATTCGTGCCATAGGACGTAATACCCAAGGGGTGCGGATGATGGTTCTTGAGGCGGATGAATTCATTGTTTCTGTGGCCATGCTGGCGGAAAAGGATTCAGTTGATGAGTCTGGAGAAATTGAAGAAACAATTGAAGCAGGACTTGAAACAGAACCAGAAGCCCCAAAAGGCGACGAAGAGCAGGAATAACCTGCTGAAATATGGAATCATTTTTCTGATTTTGTTATCAACGGTAGTTTTTGGCTATCCAAAATGGCAAGATTATCGCTCTGCCGAGCCACAACGTTTATTAACCCGGGGGATAAAGCTGGAGAGTCTGGGGCGTACCTCAGAAGCCCTGGACAACTATCAACAGATTATTGATCGTTATCCCCAACAGCTTGCTGCCCCAGAGGCACTCTATCGGGTGGCGCGACTTTGGCAGTTTGATCTGCAGGATCCCCAGCAGGCGCTGCTTGTATATCTTCAGTTGGAGCGTGATTACCCGGGCAACAGCCACATTCAGCAGGCACGCGAGGCGGCCGCGCGGATTGTGAAAATTGATCTGGGTGACGATATGCAGGCAATTGGTTATTACCAGCGCCTGCTTGACAGTGATCAGGGTACACCCGATCAATACCTGTACGAGATTGCTGACAGCTACTTTCGTCTGCAGAATTATCCACAGGCGCGGATTGAGTTGGAGAACCTGTTGTCAACCTATCCAAAGAGTCCTTTGATCCCGGAGATCCTGCATCGCAAAGCCACAATTCTGATACTTGAAAATCGCACTGAAGAAGCCAATCAGGATTGGCAGCGACTGGTTGATGATTATCCAGATAGCAGCTATGCCGCGCGGGCTCGATTTAATATGGCAGCCCTGCTGGAAGAGAGAGGTGAATTAGAGCTGGCTCTGGAAATATACCGTAATCTTCAGGATTATCCGCGACCATTGCTGCTGGAACAGAAGATCAATCATTTAACCAGGCGCATTCACAACAGAAACGAGGGGCTGGAATGAATACCAGAATAGCGGTAGTCGGTGCAGGTAGCTGGGGAACGACCCTTGCCAATCTGCTGGCAGAAAAGGATATGGCCGTTACCCTGTGGTGTTTTGAAAAAGACCTGGCACAGCGGATGCGCACAACCAGGATTAATGATCTATACCTTCCCGGGGTTTCCCTCTCGACAAATCTGCAGATAACGGATGACCTTGGAGATGCGGTGGCTGAGGCTGCTTTTGTCATCTACGTTACTCCATCTCAAGTGACCCGCCAGGTGCTACGCCAGTCGCTGCCGGCCCTGACATCAGATGCGGTTATTGTTTCTGCCTCGAAAGGCATAGAGAATGACAGTTTGCAGCTGCTCTCCCAGGTGTTTGACAGTGAGCTTCCCCCAGAATTGAAGCGCCGTGTGGTTTTTCTCTCCGGTCCTTCCTTTGCCCGTGAGGTCAGTCAGCACATGCCGACCGCGGTGGTTGCCGCCGGTTACGAGGCTGCGGTTGCCGAGGCGGTGCAACGGCTCTTTAGTACGCCGGTATTTCGGGTTTACACCCACGATGATATTATCGGGGTTGAGCTGGGAGGTGCCATGAAAAATGTCATTGCTCTGGCGGCCGGCGTCGCCGACGGTTTGGGTTTTGGTTATAATACCCGCGCCGCGCTGATTACCCGAGGCCTGGCAGAGATGACGCGGATGGGGGTCAAGCTTGGTGCCGATCGGGAAACCTTTGCCGGCCTGGCCGGCATGGGGGATCTGGTTTTGACCTGTACCGGCGATTTATCGCGCAATCGCAGCGTTGGTATGGAACTTGGTAAGGGGCGTTCGCTTGAGGAAATCCTGGCAGGCATGAACATGGTTGCAGAGGGGGTTAAAACCACCCTGTCGGCCTACCAGTTGGCACAAAAACTGGGGGTGGATGTCCCTATTATCGAACAAACCTATCATATTCTGTATCAGAACAAGGACCCGCTTCAGGCCGTATCCGATCTGATGATGCGCGACCTTAAAGCGGAAAAAATTTAGGTTCATCCGGGATCGATACAAAGGAGCAATAATGAGGATTCTGATAACTTTAGTGTTGCTGATCTGGTGTGGGACGGGAACCCTGATGGCCGCTACCCAGGTTGAGATGAAAACCAGTCATGGAACGATTCAGATTGAACTTTATCCGGAAAAAGCCCCGAAAACGGTAGAAAACTTTCTAGCATACGTTGATCGAGAGTTTTACGATGGAACGATTTTTCATCGCATTATCAGCGGTTTTATGATTCAGGGTGGTGGCTTTGATAAAAATGATCGTAGAAAAGAAACCGCTGCACCGATTGCTAACGAAGCGGATAACGGTCTGAAAAATCGCACGGGCAGTCTGGCAATGGCCCGCACCAGCCAGGTCGATAGTGCCACCAGCCAGTTTTTTATCAACCTGACCGATAACGATTTCCTAAACCATCGTGGCAGATCTCCCAACGCTTTTGGCTACGCGGTTTTTGGTCAGGTCATTGGTGGGATGGATGTTGTTGAAACAATTGCCAGACAAAAGACATACAAGCGTAACAATCTCTTTCAGGATTATCCTGAACAGCAGATAGTTATTGAAAGTATTCGCAGAATTGATGCATTGTAGCAACGTCGGCTATTCTATTTAGACCTCGTCTGGCAGATACCGGTGACCCAGAGAAAGGTGGATAAATGGCACGATTCCGGGTCATGAGCTACGATCTGAACCATGAACGCAGTCGGTCGGGTGAATTGTGTACGCAACTCTGTGGCCAGATTATTCGGCAGCAGGGTGTAGACCTGGTATTGCTGCAACGCGTGGGATCGCCACTAGGTGAAACATCCCTGCAGCGACTGGCTGAGCGGGTCGGATTAGCGGCTTACGGGTCCGACAGTGAAGGCAGTTGCGCTTATTTATCACGCTACCCCCTGCACAATCTGCAAACCATACCTCTAGGCCATGGTGACGTCTGCGTCCGGGCCGATTTTGATACCACCTCTGAACGTGTCCATCTGCTTAACCTGACCCTGAACTGGCACCCAGGCAAGCGTCTCAAGCAGGTGGCGAGACTTTTTAGCGATGAACTGCTGGGCGGACGTAGTTTCCCCTGTGCAACAATTATTGGCGGCGACTTCGGTCTTCCCCTGTGGGGCTGTGGACAAGTCGCTATTAATCCACAGATTGAGCGAGCAAAACATCCTCTGTGGCGCGCAAATTATCCGGCAATATTCCCCCTCTGGGGGCGGGAACGTATCTATTTGCAGGGTCCTGTTACCGCGAGAAACGGCTGGATTATTACCAATAAAGAGGCAAAAAGCACGTTAATTCAGCTACCTTTGGTTGTTGATTTGGAAACTTGTGACACCCGTAAAACCCTCCGAATCAAAGAGCAGGTCACTCTCAATCCTAAACACCCCAAGGCTGTTTGTGGATAAGTTGATGAAATGTGGAAAAGTTGTTTCATGTGAAAAAGACAGGGCATGAAAAGCCGGGAAGATGCGTTAAAACTGCTTAAATCCCTTGAGTTGATTTACCCTGATGCCCATTGCGCATTGAACTATCGTTCAGCCTGGGAGCTTCTGGTCGCTACCATTCTCTCGGCACAGTGTACCGATGTGCGGGTTAATCAGGTGACAGTTGAGTTATTCAGGGAGTATCCTGATCCAGCCAGTTTGGCGGTAGCACCACAAGAACAGGTTGAGGCGCTGATCCGGACCACCGGCTTTTTTCGCAACAAGGCTAAAAATCTGATCCGTTGTGCATCCCAGGTTCTTGCAAGGCATCAGGGGGAAGTACCGCAGACCCTGGAAGAGTTGATAGCCCTGGACGGGGTTGGACGTAAAACCGCCAATGTTGTTCTGGGCAATGCCTTTAACGTACCAGGCATGGTGGTCGATACCCACGTTAAACGCCTGGCGCGCCGTTTTGGTTGGACTCGTTCGGGTAATCCCGATCAGATCGAAAAAGATCTGTGTCGTCTTTTGCCGCCAACTGAGTGGACCCAGTGCTCTCATACCTTGATCTGGCATGGGCGAGCCTGTTGCAAGGCCCCTGTTCCTCACTGCAGTCGCTGTGCAATCGTCGCCTTATGCCCGCGTAAAGGGGTGGCGCGGTCACATTGAGTAGCAGGTAATAATAGGTAAGAATAAAACCGGGAAAAAAGAAAAGCCCCGCAAGTCATTGCGGGGCTTTCCGGTCTACCCTCAGAGGCGTTCATAGCTACAGTGATTGCTGTAGAAAACAGAAAAACTTAAATTTTTACGACGTTTGCTGATTGTGGGCCTTTTTCTCCCTGGATGACGTCAAAGCTGACACGATCTCCCTCAGCCAGGGACTTGAAACCCTCAGACTGGATAGCAGAAAAATGGACGAAGACATCAGGACCGTTGTCCTGCTCGATAAAACCAAAACCCTTAGAATCGTTGAACCATTTTACAGTACCTTCTGCCATGCTTTTACTCCTTATACATTTTGTCGAGGGTAACCGATTACTACAAATTGCTTCTAGCATAAGAAACAGTGAAAAACAACGTTATTTTACATTTAAGGCATGATTGACTGTCACTTTTTTATGTTTTTATTGCTCAACGAAGGTTACTTGAGCAAAACATCAATGGTTTGAGATAAATGTCATGGGGCGGAGTTGGCAATTTAATAAACACAGGGTAGACTAAAATCATCATAAACATAACACCACAAGGAGGTCGACGATGCTCGGCAATTCGTTTGCAAGTGAAAAAAAACTGACAGTCAATGGTGTCGACTATCGCTATCATAGTCTGAAAGCTGCATCAGGTTCGGGATTGGGTGATCTTGATCGGCTTCCTTTCACGATCAAGATCCTGCTTGAAAACTTGCTGCGTAAGGAAGATGGTCAACTGGTCAAGCGCCAGGACATTGAAGCCGTTGCAGCCTGGGGAACAAAGACAACCCAGGCGGGCGAGATTGCATTCAGCCCGGCGCGGGTCCTGATGCAGGATTTCACTGGGGTGCCGGCCATTGTCGACCTGGCGGCGATGCGCGATGCCGTGGCCAAAAACGGTGGTAATCCGGCCGACATCAATCCCCAGATTCCCGTTGATCTGGTCATTGACCACTCCGTCATGGTCGATCATTTCGGTATTTCCGATGCCTATAAGGCCAATGTCGAGCGTGAAATGGAGCGTAATTTTGAGCGCTATGCGTTTTTGCGCTGGGGGCAGAAGGCGTTCAATAACTTCCGCGTGGTACCGCCTGGTACGGGGATCTGTCATCAGGTCAATCTCGAGTATCTGGCCCAGGGCGTGTGGAGCGAACAGGGTGACGGCGAGACCTGGGTTTACCCCGACACCCTGGTCGGTACCGATAGTCATACCACCATGATCAACGGGCTCGGGGTTCTGGGTTGGGGGGTCGGCGGTATTGAAGCTGAAGCGGCGATGTTGGGTCAGCCGATTTCCATGCTGATTCCTGAGGTGGTGGGTTTCCGTCTGAGCGGTAGTCTGTCAGAAGGGGTTACCGCCACTGATCTGGTCCTGACGGTGACGCAGATGCTGCGCCAGCACGGGGTAGTTGGCAAGTTTGTGGAATTTTTCGGTGCCGGCCTGTCACAACTGCCTCTGGCCGACCGTGCCACAATTGGTAATATGGCACCGGAGTATGGTGCAACCTGCGGCTTCTTTCCGATTGACCAGCTTACGCTCGATTATCTGGCCCTGACCGGGCGGAGCCAGCAGACCATCGATCTGGTCGCAGCCTACTGCCAAGAACAAGGGTTGTGGCGTACCGATGATTTAGCTGATCCTGAGTATAGTGTCGTACTGGAACTTGACTTAAGCAGTGTCAAACCCAGCCTGGCTGGTCCTAAACGCCCTCAGGATCGGGTGTTGCTTGATCAGATGCGCTCAGCTACCGAGGCGGTGTTGCCGGAGAACAACCACAATCAGGCGGTTCCTATCCCTGGCAGCAAGGATCAACTTCATCATGGTGACGTGGTCATCGCGGCGATTACCTCCTGTACCAACACATCCAATCCGGCGGTGATGATGGCCGCCGGTCTGGTAGCTAAAAAAGCCGTGGAAAAGGGACTGAACACCAGGCCCTGGGTTAAAACTTCCCTGGCGCCCGGCTCCAAAGTGGTTACCAGCTACCTGGCCAAAGCCGGCCTGCAGGACTATCTCGATCAGCTAGGGTTTAATGTGGTCGGTTATGGCTGTACCACCTGTATCGGTAATTCCGGACCCTTGAGTGGTCCGATCGCTGAAGCCATTGATGCCGGTGATTTGACCGTCTGTTCGGTGTTGTCCGGCAACCGTAACTTTGAGGGGCGGATCCACGCCCAGACCAAAGCGAACTGGTTGGCATCACCACCTCTGGTGGTGGCTTTTGCCCTGGCCGGCACAACCCGCATTGATCTGGCAACCGAGCCGATCGGCAGCGATTCCGAGGGACAACCGGTCTATCTTAAGGATATCTGGCCGAGTAATGCCGAAGTTGCCGAGATGGTGGCCCTGGTCAATGCCCGGATGTTCCTGAAAGAGTATGCCGAGGTTTTTGATGGCGATGAAAGCTGGCAGAACCTGCCGGTGCCCGAAGGTTTGACCTATGCCTGGGATAAGGAATCAACCTATATCCGCCGACCGACCTTTTTTGATTCCCTGGAGGTTGCCCCCGATTATCCAGGGGTTAAAGATGCCAGACTGCTGGCGTTGCTCGGCGATACGATCACGACCGATCACATTTCTCCGGCCGGATCGATCAAGGCGAGTAGTCCGGCAGGAATCTATCTACGTGAGCACGGGGTAGAAGAAAAGGATTTCAATTCCTACGGATCGCGCCGCGGCAATCCCGAACTGATGGTTCGTGGTACCTTTGCCAATATCCGCCTGCGCAACCGTATGGTTCCCGGTAGTGAAGGGGGCGTTACCAGACACTACCCTTCCGGGGATGATCTGAGTATCTATGATGCATCACAACGCTACATCGGTGACTCGGTCCCGCTGATTGTGGTGGCAGGTAAGGAGTACGGCACCGGCTCCAGTCGCGACTGGGCGGCCAAGGGGACTTTGCTGCTTGGGATCAAGGCGGTGTTGACCGAAAGTTATGAGCGTATTCATCGCTCCAACCTGGTCGGTATGGGGGTCTTGCCCCTTCAGTTCACCGGTGAAGACAGTGCTGAAAGTCTGGAACTGGATGGTAGCGAAACCTTTGATCTGCCGGCCGGACCCGCCCTGCAGGCAAAGCAGAAATTGGCAGTTGAAATTGTTCGTGCCAACGGCCAGCGCCAGACCATCGAGGTGCTATGCCGGATCGACACCGATCAGGAGGTGGCTTTCTTCCAGAGTGGCGGTATTCTCAACCATGTGCTGCTGGAACTGATGAAGAAGTAACGACATTTCAAGGCAGATCGATCATGACGGCGCCGGTGGAAATAAGCATTTCCCCGGCGCTTTTTGCTGGCGAAGGATTCAATCAACCTCGATGTCGCTGATAATGACTTGGGCGCCGGCGACCTGCCAGCGAATATTGTAGCGGTCGAGGCGACAGCCGTAAGAATGCTGGTCGCCACCTTGATGGCGATAGGCTGGACGCGGATCAAGGGACAGGGTTTCACGGATCAGGGTTTCCAGTTCCGGTGTCTGTGAAGAAAAATCCCTCAGTTTACCTCGGGCCGTAGCGCTGAAGATAACCTCCAGGCAGGGCTGCGGTTCGCTGTCGGCAAAACCGCCCTGCGCATTCGGAATACTGTCGACGTAAGGGACATAGGGCTTGATATCCATGATCGGCGTTCCATCGATCAGATCTGCCCCCTGGATCTTTAGGGTTAAGGTACCGGCCTTGTTGTTGATGTCCAACAGCCTGACGACGGATAAGCCGATGGGGTTGGGGCGAAACGGCGAACGTGAGGCAAACACCCCAACCCGGCGGTTACCACCAAGTCGTGGTGGTCGTACCGTTGGACTCCACCCCTGGTCAATATGCCGGTTAAAAATAAACAGCAGCCAGATGTGACTGAAGCCTTCAAGTCCACGAACCGATTCGCTCGAGCTGAACTCGGGTAAAAATTCAATCCGTGCCTTCACTGACGGCGTCAGTCCGGATTGGCGCGGGGTTGCAAACTTCTCCTTGAACGGAGAACGAATGACGGCAATCGGACTGAGAGACACATTTTTCATTATACAACTTTCGCTGGTTGCAACGAGGAAAGCGGATCTTTCCTGCTGCTGAGCCAGACCCCGAAAAAGACCAGGATGCAGGCGATCAATTGTGACAGGTTCAGCTTGTCCCCCAAAATAATCATCCCCATGATTACTGCGAATACCGGAATCAGATTGACATAGGCGGCAGCGCGATTGGCCGGTATTTTGCTGACTCCGAAATTATAACAACCATAGGCCAGACAGCTAATGGCTACTCCAAGATAGATGACGGCCAGAGCCGGGACCGTTACCCAGTCGGTTGGTAGTCCCGCCCCCGGCAACAGCAAGAAGGGGAAGAAAAACAGACTGCCGATAAACGCCTGAAAGGCTGTCAGGAACAAAGACGGGTAATGAAGGCTTAGGTGCTTGACCGAAATGGTATAGCCGGCGGCGCATACCATCGCCAGAAATTCCAGAAAATTACCCAGCAGGGGGTTAGGCGCATTGTCGCTGCTGTCCCCGGCCAGGCTCAGCCAGAGAACACCGCTGATCGCTATCCCGAAGCCGAACAGGGTCTGGCGACGGATCTGTTCCTTGAGCAGGCCCCAGGCCAGAATAGCCACCAGCAGCGGCAGAATAGCCGAAACCATTCCAGCTTGGGAAGCACTGGTCAATTCAAGGGCCCTGGCTTCGAACAGAAAATACAGGCAGGGTTCACAGAAAGCCATCAACAGCAGATATTTGATATCCCTACGGCGAAATGTCAGGCGGCTGAAGGCCGGGATAAAGATGACGAAACACAAGGTTGCAATCAGCATGCGCCCGAAAACCACCTGCATCGGGTGGTATCCCACGAGGGCCAGCTTCATCGCTACAAAAGAGCTGGCCCAGAGAATCATCGCCAGCAGCAGACAGATTTGTGGTAACCAGTGGTTGAATTTGCTCACGTAAGTCTCCCTAAAAAGATCCTGACGAAGATAATACCCGCTGAAAAATCTTGCCAGAGAAAACTGCATGAGGTAGCAAATCCATGGTTGTCTATGCGACAATCAGACCTTATGGGTTCAGCAATGAATAATGCAGGTAATATGTTTAACCGCTGGACGAATAGCCCGGAAAGAAACCGCTTACAAAAAACTCAATACGGGAGAACAAGATGCCCTGTATTCATAAGATTGTTACGCAGCATTTAATAATCAAGCAGGTGGCTGTCTGCAGCAGGCATTTACTACATACAGCCTGTCTGTTCTGTTGCCTACTGGTTTTGGCAGGGGCTTCGCTGGTCCGGGCCGCAGATATGCCGTTGCTCTTTGGCGATCTGGATGCGGGGATAAGCAGCGCCTGGCGTGAACAATCTTTTCGGGCAACAGATCCTACCCGGTATCGGTTAATCGAAGAAGACGGCGAGGTAGTGCTCGAGGCTGAAAGTCGCAAGCAGGCGTCAGGATTGATTTATGAAATTGATGTGGATCTGGCGAGCTATCCGATTCTGGTGTGGCGCTGGAAAGTGGAAGGTATTCTTCCTGCCGGCAACGCCCTGGCCAAAGAGGGGGATGATTACCCTGCCCGGGTCTATGTGGTGTTTCCCCACTGGTTTACCCCCAAAACCAGAAGCATCAACTACATCTGGGCCAATCGCCTGGCGCAAGGAGAGGTCGTTCCCAATCCCTTTTTCGGCAATGCTCGTATGGTAGCGGTCCAAAGTGGTAATGAGCAGACGGGAATCTGGATAACGGAATGCCGGAATGTCTATCAGGATTATCGCAAGATTTTTGGTGAGGCTCCACCGCAGGCTGGTGCTATCGCACTGATGACCGATACCGACAACACCGGCGGACAAGCTCGCGCCTGGTATGCTGATATCCGTCTGGTAGCGGCAGAAAGGGGTGCAGATCCTTCAGCTTACTGCCCTTGAATCCTGATCCCGGTAGAACCACGGAAATAATCAGTAATGGTGAGCTCTATTGCTGGTTTTCTGGTTTTTTTAAAGACTCAAGGTCCGGAATCAACAAAGAGCGGTAAGCCGTTTCCAGTAACCCGGCACGTTTGAAGCGGGCGATTTCTTCCGCAACCGCTTCGCGGGTAGCTCCTACCAGATAGGCAATGTCCTTCTGGGTAATCGTCACCCTGATGCCGCCGGCCTCCACAATGCCATGACGCTCGGCCAGGCGTAAAAGGGTGGTTTTTAACCGATCGGCCACCGATTTAAAGGTGAGATCCTGAAGCCTTATTTCGATTTCGCGCATCCTGAAGCCGATCAGCTTCATGATATTAAAGGTCAACTCCGGGTGCTCGGTTAAGAATTGTTGAAAGTCTGTCCGCGAAAAAATACAGACCAGGCTGTCTTCGGTTGCTTCGGCGAAATGTGATCGGCGTTTTTCATCAGCAACAGCCAGTTCGCCGAAAATTTCACCGGGACCAAGAACGTCCAGGCTGATTTCATCTCCGTCCGCATTAACCATTCCCAGTCTGACTTTCCCTTTTTTGACCAGATAAATTTTATCGCTGATATCCTTCGGCAGATAAAAAGGTTGTCCGCGCCGACATTCCTCCATTATACTGATGTCGGCCAGATACGTCTTGTCCTCATCACTGAGGGTGGCAAAAACCCCGCCTGTATTTTTGATATACCAGATTTTATCCTGCATCGTTTTTCTCCTGAAAATAACAAAGATTCTAACTCTATCAGGTTGTCATCTGTTTAAAAGAACAATAAATGATAAAATAACATCTTTCTAGGCCAATAGTATGCCAGCTTATATTTTAAGATGGTAAACTTAAGTTTAATAAAAAGAACTGAATTGAAAATCGGTCAGGAGTCTAGCCATGAAAACCCGATATTTTTTTAAGAGAATCTACTGCACAGCGTTAACCATCGTTTTATTATTTCTTTCCACTACGGCAGCCATGGCATTGAAAGTTGGAGATGCAGCACCGGACTTTGCTGTACTGGATATGAGTGGTATCCAGAGAACGTTGGAAGATTTTCAGGGGCAGGTGTTGATTATTAACTTCTGGTCATCCACCTGCCCTCCCTGTCGGCAGGAAAAACCCTCGATGGAAACATTCTACCTGAATAAAAGGGATCAGGGCTTGGAGCTGCTGGCGGTTACCGGTGAGAGAAAACGCCGGATCGACAGGTATCTGAAACGGTATCCGTTAAGTTTCGAGGTGTTACGTGATTATGAGGGAACAATGCATCGGGATTACGGAGTGTTAAGTTATCCACAAACCTTTGTTGTTGATCGTTCCGGAACAATCGTTCACATTTTTTTCGGACCCCAGGACTGGACCGGCCAAATGATCGCCAGCATGATCAACCCGTTGCTGTCAGAGTAATCACCTACTAGCGGGAGAAAACTGGTATGGGTACTGATATTACGATCTGGGTCGCTTTTTCTGCCGGCATTCTGTCTTTTTTGTCTCCCTGCGTTTTGCCACTGGTGCCCGCCTATCTGACCTATATTTCCGGTCTTTCTTTTGCCGAACTTAAAGACGAAAAAGCACCAAGTACAGGCCGTATGCGCGTTTTCTGGCATGCCCTGCTGTTTGTTGCCGGATTCTCTCTGGTTTTTATTGCTTTCGGCGCTTTAACCGGGCTGGCGTCCGCCTCAGTTAACTTTTATCTGCGCGATGCCCTGGGGGTGATACAGAAGATTGGCGGGGTGCTGATTTTTCTGTTCGGGGTTCATTTCAGCGGTGCTTATCGCTTCGGTTTCCTCTTGCGGGAAAAACAGATTCACCTGCAGCATAAACCAGCCGGTCTGGTGGGTACTTTTTTGATCGGTATTGTTTTTGCCGCCGGTTGGACCCCCTGTGTGGGACCGATTCTGGGAGCTATTTTAGCAGTTGTTGCCGGTAGTGGGGGCAGTGTCGAACAAGGCACGATCCTGCTCAGCGTTTATTCTGCCGGACTGGGTATCCCGTTTCTTATCTCTGCGCTGGCTTTTCACCGCCTGATCGGTGTTTTTGATCGGCTGAAAAAGCACCTGCGGCTACTGGAACTCATCACCGGTCTGCTGTTAATGGTCACCGGCTTACTTATGTTTTTTGATCTGTTCAGTGAGATAAGCTGGTATCTGTATGATCTGCTACCGAGTACTTTTGGATAAAAAGACCGGCGACAGCTTTTCAGTAAAAAAAGTGCCGATGGCTTTGATGCTCATCGGCACTTGCGAGATATATAGCTCACACATTGTTGCTATTTAGTTTTCTCTGATTGCACCGCATATTCACTTGCATCAAAAACACTACCACAGCTAGGACACTTGACCATCATAGGCTTGCCACCACATGCTGACAGCACCAGTACCATAAGAATTAAAACACTCCATCCAGCGATTTTTTTCATTGTTGTTCTCCTTTCATTCAAAAATAATGACGCTCACATGAGCCATCTATGTAGATCTA
>RRYU01004685.1_pt1 | contig 57797 bp, 52 predicted proteins | sample 2162651 | NCBI WGS metagenome assembly RRYU01 (sample SAMN10267283, study PRJNA491782) | microbial mat metagenome | isolation source: biomat in the production well | place: Japan: Minami-Kanto gas field, natural gas well KTG3 | collected 2017-06 | reverse complement strand
ATCAGATTTATTCTGCGCCGCTGGTTCATGATTAGTTTTCTCTACAACAGCTTGGCTTGGAACCCCTCTATGCTTTCCTTTGCCATGCAATTCATCCAAGAGTGCATCGAATTCATCTTCTGTTATTTCGTCTGATTCAGCATCAGTAGCAGGTGCGGATGGCTTGGACTCTGTTGTTGCTGTGTCTTGAGGCGGAAGCCCGCCGTGCTTGCCCTCGCCATGCAGTTGATCAAGTAGCGCTTCGAATTCATCTTCAGTGATTTCATCATCACCGCTTGGTGGCGCGGTGTCTGAGGTCTCTGTAACAGATGCTTCTACTTCTGCCTGCTCTGATTCTGGCTCCTCCGGCTCTGGTTCCGGCTCTGGTTCTTCTGTTTGCTCTTCTGAATCTTCTGGTTGGGCTAACTTTGCCAGTGTATCTAAAAGTGTTTGATCTGCTGGAGGCGGAGTTGTTCCTTCCTGAATCATAGCGAACATATCATTCACTTCGTCCAGAACCTGGAGTACAGCGTCCATGAGGGTAGCATCTACCTTACGCTGTCCCTGGCGTAACAGGTTAAATACATCCTCTGACAGGTGACAGACTCCAACCAGCGCCTCTATCCCCAGAAACCCGGCACCGCCTTTTATAGTATGAAACCCTCGAAAAACCGTATTCAACAGATCATAGTCATCAGGACGCTGTTCCAGATCGACCAGCTGCTCGCTCAGCTCTTCGAGTATTTCTCCCGCCTCTACAAGAAAGTCTTGTAGGATTTCATCATCAGTATCTATGGTCATTATCTCTGACCTCTAAAAGCCCAAACTGGATAACAGGTCATCAACATCATCCTGCCCCTGCACAACATCGCCCTGATCTACACCCGGTACTACAGGCCCCTCCAGCTTGTCGTGTTCAGATTCGTAGTTCTTCACTGGTAACTTGGATCCGGAGATGCGCACCAGCTGCACCAATTTATCTTCAATGTCTGTCACCAGAGTTATTACCTGGCGAATAATTTGTCCGGTAAGATCCTGAAAGTCCTGCGCCATGAGTACAGAGGAAAGATTCCCATGTAGGCTTTTTGAGTGATCTTTGGCTAAATCAAGAAAACTGGAGAGATCATCACTAAGGACACGAAAATCATCTACTGATAACTTCCTCCCCTTAAACAAATCCCATTTACCAGAAAGCGCTTCGGCTTTTTCTCCTAATTCATCGGCAAGAGGCAGGCTCTCTTCAACAGCATTAAGAGTAGTGTTCGCCGATTTTTCTGTCATCGTAATAACATAAGTCAGACGCTCGCTCGCATCCGGGATCTCACGTTGGGCCAAGTCCGCAATTTTGGCATCCAGGAGAAACCCGTTTATCGCCTCATGTAATTCACGAGTGAGTCGGCCAACTTCGCGAAATAGGGTGCTATCTGAAAAGTCAACCAACTGCTCAAGTACTTTGTCAGCGGACTCGATGTCATCAGATTCAAGATAAGTTACAAGCCGCTTAGCATTTTTAAGTAGGTCACTTTTTGAATCCTTATCAACCATTGCGGGGCTCCTGCTTCAAATGCATATCAACTCTCCACCCGCTCGAATATCTTATCGATCTTCTCTTGAAGGGTTGCTGCCGTGAACGGCTTGACTACGTAACCATTTACGCCCGCTTGGGCTGCTTCAATGATCTGTTCACGTTTGGATTCTGCGGTCACCATAAGCACCGGAAGACCAACCAGCTTGTCATCTTTTCGCACAGCTTTCAGCAAGTCTATTCCGGTCATCCCGGGCATATTCCAATCTGTAACCAAAAATTCATATTTGCCCGTCTGTAGCATCGGCAGAGCGGTGGTTCCATCATCTGCTTCATCGGTATTTGTGAACCCAAGATCCCTGAGCAGATTTTTAATTATCCGCCTCATTGTGGAAAAATCGTCCACAATTAGAATCTTCATGTTCTTATCCAAAGCAACCTCCTAAATTGAACTTCAATATCAAATTTGTATTCGTACATTTGTCTACTCGCCTGACGGTCGCAGGACCTAATAATTAACTTTGTATGCCTAATATTTATAAAGAATCATCTTCATTATCTGACCACCACTCAGTGAGTCTTGAACGTAATCTAAAAGTAGCCTGACTATGGATCTGACATGCCCTTGATTCCGTAACACCCAACACCTGGCCTATCTCCCGCAAGTTCATTTCATCGTCGTAATAGAGTGCGACCACCAGCCTTTCACGTTCTGGCAAGCCTGCTATGGCTTCTGCCAGAGAATCCTTAAACTCACTCTTCTGAAACCCCTCTAGTGGCTCTGCAATTGAACCATTTGTCCCTTCTTGTGGAAGCTCCCCTACAACCCGCAGCTCTTCCACACTAAATACTCTGCAACCGGACGAATCCAGTAAAATCTTATGGTAGTCCTCTAGGGACAGACCCATGGCTTCTGCCACCTCTACATCTCGTGCGTCCCGCCCTTCTTCGTTCTCTATTACTCGCATGGCATCAGAAACCATCCTCGCCTTTCTGTGGACCGATCTTGGTGTCCAGTCGCTACGCCTTATTTCATCCAGCATGGCTCCGCGAATTCGTATACCAGCGTAGGTCTCAAAACTAGCTCCGCGGCTCTGATCATAATGTCGACTCGCTTCTAGCAAACCGATCATTCCAGCCTGTATCAAATCATCCACCTGTACGCTTGACGGCAGTCTGTTCATCATGTGGTAGGCGATACGTTTTACCAGTGGTGCATGCTGGTTTACTAATGTATCGGCATCTTGCTCTTGAACTGAACTATAAGCTGCCAGGCCTTTCACAGCTGCATCTCCCCTTTCTTGCTTGAATACTGGACCAGCTGTTCAACAAAAAACTGAAGATGCCCGCTTGCGCCATCTGGTACAGGCCAGTTATCGGCCTTCTTGGCCAAATTCTTTAATGTTTGTGCTGAACGGCTACGCGGATAGGCATGCACTACAGGCTTTTGACCTTTTACGGCCTTGCGCAGACACTCATCAAACGGGATGCTGCCTGTGTAACTGAGCATTACATCCAGATAGCGATCGGTTACCCGACAGAGTTTGTTGTAGAGATCCCGACCCTCTTGGGCAGTCCTGGTCATGTTGGCAAGAATACGGAATCGACTGATGCCGTATTCCCGGTTTAGTAGCTTTATAAGGGCATAGGCGTCTGTGATTGAGGCTGGTTCATCACAAACAACGACTATCAACTCCTGCACCGCACGGCTAAAACTGATTACGGTATCTGATATACCAGCTGCCGTGTCTACAATCAGGACATCTAAATCATTGCCCAGATCACTAAACGCACGAATAAGGCCAGCATGCTCTGCTTCACTAAGTTCCGCCATGTGCCTCAAACCAGAAGCTGCTGGGACCACTTGGATGCCAGATGGGCCCTTGATAATCACCTCTTCTAAAGTTCGCTCACCACGCAATACATGTGACAGGTCGTATTCTGGGTGCAGCCCTAGAACCACATCCACATTGGCTAGGCCGAGATCCGCATCCAGCACCAGAACCCGCTTGCCAATGTCCGCCATTGCAACTGCCAGATTGATGGATACATTGGTCTTGCCTACCCCGCCCTTACCGCCAGTAACAGCTATTGCCTGGATGGGTTTGGGATCAACCATTCTTCTAAGTCCTGCTGCCTGGTCCACATTAGTTTCAGACATGAGCATTTGCTCTCGTTCCTCCCAGTGCCAATGCCAGGAACTCTTCACTCAGCCCTGCACCATCCTGATAAGCTAAATTTACAGTACGACTAACCAGTGTGTGTGGACGCGCTAAATGCAGGTCCTCAGGCACCTTTTGTCCGTCTGTCACATAAGATATCTTCAATTTACTGTCCACTATTGCTGAGATTACTCCACCCAGAGATCCGGCCTCATCTAGTTTGGTCAGAATCATAGCATCTGGTTCTGCTGTGCCAAAGGCACTTATTGCCTGTCGTATGGCGGCCTGTTGAGTAGTAGCGGATAGGGCCAACATACTTCTAACCTTCCGGTGACCTGCCTTGAGTAGACTCAACTGTTCGCTGATTCGAACATCACGCTGACTCATACCGGCGGTGTCGATAAGAATCAGACGCTTATCTGCAAATGCATTAAGTGCAACATTCAGTTCTTCGGCATTTGCTGCGGAACGCATAGGTACGTCCAGGATACGGGCATAGGTAGTAAGCTGCTCCTGGGCTCCGATGCGGTAGTTGTCTGTAGAAATTAGTGCTACGTGGCGATTGCCATGTCGCAAGGCATAACGTGATGCCAGTTTTGCCAGTGTGGTGGTCTTGCCTACCCCGGTCGGTCCAATAATGGCAACAACACCGCCATGTTCCAGCATATCGTCCCCTGTCGTCTCCAACTCGGAGGAGAGAAAATACAGCGCTCTGCGCCAGCCCTGATCAAGGCTGGAAAAACCACTACATTTTTCTACCAGCTTGTGACATAGATCCGGGCTGAGTCCAAGGGTCATTAGTCTTCGCAACAGCTCCTGTACCTCAGGCTGGCGCTTGCCCATTTCACCCCATGTCAATTCAGAAAGTTCGTTCTCCATCATGCGGCGCAGGGCCTGCATCTCCTGGCGCATATCTATAAGGATTGGATCTTGACTCCATTCTATTCTGGGTGTTGGAGTTTTGGGCTCAGGTGTTATGTCTGGTTTATTCTGGGGCTCAGTTGAATCTACGGGGACGGACGTTGGTGTAACCACATTTTTCTTGGACGATGCGTGGAGAAATTCAACCGGCGGCTCTGGCGCATTGAAAGCAGCCTCATCAAAATCGAGAGCGGCCATAAGTTCGACACCACCATCAACTGACTTGTTGGAAAGGATCACTGCGTCTGGCCCCAGGGTCTCACGAACCTGTCTTATGGCGTTACGCATATCTGCTGCAAAATAACGTTTAATCTTCATATCCTGTCTTCCCAAAATCGGATGTGTCTATAACCTGCACCCCAGCTCGTGTTTCCTTGTAACCCGGCTAACTAATGTTGTTTCCCAGTTCTCCACCAGACTTGCCAACCGTTGCTACAACTTTTATCTGTCGATTATCAGGTATCTCGTTGTAGGACAGCACTTGCATACCTGGGGCACTATGTTTCACAAATCTGGCTATCCAAGGCCTGATAGGTGCAGCTACCAGCAGTATCGCGCTCTCACCTGCCATCTCCCTCTGGTTAGCGGTCTCCACCAAGGCCTTTTGCATCTGCTCTGCTAGTCCCGGTTCAAACCCTGCACCACCATCTTCAGAACTCATTAGAGCTTGCTGCAATATCTGTTCCAGGCTTGGATCCAGAACCACTACAGGAATTTCTTCTGCTGGACCAACCAGTTGCTGCACAATTGAGCGAGATAGGGCGACCCTGACTGCGGCCGTCAAAACGCCAGTGTCTTGACTCAGTACCGCATGTTCCGCCAATGTTTCGGCGATTGTACGGATGTCGCGGATAGGCACGCTCTCCATCAGCAGATTCTGTAGTATCCTGAGTAGCTGCCCCAGTGAGATGGTCTTAGGCACCAGATCTTCTACCAATTTGGAGGCACTCTTTGCGAGTACGTCCAATAACTGTTGTACCTCTTCGTGTCCCAGAAGCTCATGGGAATGTGACTGTAGAATCTCACTCAAATGAGTGGCCACAACAGTGCTGGCATCTACTACTGTGTAACCCATACTCTGGGCATTATCACGCTGATCCGGTTCTATCCACACCGCATCCAGGCCAAAGGCCGGGTCTTTGGTCTCAATACCTTGCAAGGTTCCGAACACTCTTCCTGGATTGATAGCTAATTCGCGATCTGTTCTTATCTCTGCTTCGGATATCGTGGCACCATGCAGGGTAATGCGGTAACTGTTTGGCGTCAGATCCAGGTTATCTCTTATATGTACTGGTTGGATCAGGAATCCCAATTCCTGGGAGAGCTTTTTACGCACACCTTTAATGCGCTCCATCAACTGTCCGCCCTGATTCCTATCAACCAGTGGAATCAGTCTGTAGCCAACCTCAAGACCGATAATATCAACTGGCTGAACGTCATCCCATGACAGCTCTTTCGGCGCAGCAACCACCTCTGGTTCTACTTCTCTTACCTCTTGTTTTTGAGTCGCTTCTTGATGTTTGGCAATCTTCCAGGCACCAAAGCCTGCGGCCAAGGCCAGTGTTAGGAAAGCAAAGTTTGGCATTCCAGGGATTATGCCCATGACACCCATAACCCCGGCCGCAACAGCGAGGGATTTAGGATTGGCAAACAGCTGACTGACTACCTGGGAACCAACATCTTCAGTGCTGGCTGCACGGGTGACGATGATTGCGGCTGAGGTTGAAAGTAGCAGGGACGGAATCTGCGCTACCAGCCCATCACCTATAGTCAATAAGGTATAAAAACGCAGGGCGGTAGAGAAATCCAGACCGTGTTGAAGCATGCCTATCCCCAGGCCGCCAAGGATATTGATAAATAAGATCAAAATACCAGCAACGGCATCACCACGTACAAATTTGCTGGAACCGTCCATAGCACCGTAAAAATCTGCCTCATGCGAAACTTCCTCACGCCGTGCCCTGGCTTGGTCCTGATTTATCAGACCAGAGTTCAGATCAGCATCAATCGCCATCTGTTTACCAGGCATCGCATCCAGAGTAAATCGCGCACTAACCTCCGAGACTCGTCCTGCACCCTTGGTAACTACCACAAAGTTGATAATAACCAGGATAAAAAAGACCACCAGACCAACCGCGTAGTTACCACCAATTACGAATGAGCCAAAGGCTTCAATCACCTTACCTGCAGCGTCTCCGCCCTGATGGCCTTCTAATAAAACCACTCGAGTTGATGCAACATTAAGAGCAAGCCGCAGCAAAGTTGCTACTAACAAAAGACTGGGAAATACACCAAAATCCAACGGTCTGTTGGTGTAGACAACCACTAAAAGCACTACGAGAGAGAGAGCAATATTAAAGGTAAAGAACATGTCCAGGGCAATGGGCGGCATGGGGATCACCACCATTGCAAGCATCATCACCAGTATTATTGGGACACCCATCCCCTTGGCACCGCCTGTTCTCACACTCTGTAGGATTGTTGTTGCGTTCATAGTCTCGATATTCCATTCCACTAACTAGTTAGTTAGCAGGAATCATTCCTCTTTCTCTGGTACCTGATACTCTTCAGGTATGGTTAAATCTGTTGGTATCTCCGGCTTTAACCCACCGTCGGTTCTATATATTCTCAGTTGGAATACGTAGGCCAGTATCTTAGCTACAGCAAGATAAAGACCGGCTGGAATCGCCTCACCCAGTTCTGTGTTGAAGTAGATGGCCCTGGCCAGCATGGGTGATTCAACCATATGGATTTTATGTTCCAAACCGACACGTCGTATATTAGCGGCAACTATCCCACTGCCCTTGGCCACCACCTCAGGAGCCATCATTTTCTCCTGGTCATAGCGCAGCGCAATCGCATAGTGGGTCGGATTGGTTACGATCACATCCGCCTTTGGTATCTCTTCCATCATGCGCCGCTGGGCAATCTCACGTTGCAGGTTACGGATTCTGCCACGAACCTCTGGGCGTCCTTCCGTATCCTTCATCTCTTCGCGTACTTCCTGTTTCGTCATCTTTAGTTGACGCTTGTGCTCCCAGAGCTGGAACGGAACATCCATCATTGCGATAAGAATTAGAGTGGATGCAATCAGCACAAATGACCCGCCAATCAGGCTTCCCATCTCAGAGATCGCCTGCCCCAACTCCATCTGACTAAGACCGAGAAAGCTGTCCAGCGTGTTCCAAAGAACGAGTCCAGTAGTACTTCCTACCAGGATAAATTTTGCCAGTGCCTTAAATAGTTCGACTAGCCCCTTAAGCGAGAACAAGCGCTTAAGTCCTTTTAGTGGATTTAGCTTACTTAATTTTGGAGTCAGCGACTCTCCGCTAAAGGTTGCTCCACCAAGAGCAACAGAGCTTGCTACTGCTAAAACTGCAACCACTAAAAAGAACGGCAACAGCATAAATAGATTCCCCCGGCTAAAGCCGGGGTTCTTTCTGTTACAGCTCCATTCGGAGCTGATCTGAATCCTTTCGTCCCTGATGCTCTACATAGCGCCGGATTACATTCTCATCTATGCCTACGCTGCTCACGAAGTAGCCCGGTGACCACACTATGCTTTCCTTCCAATACACCTTCGATAACCATTTAAAGGTTTTGCGCATATGCGACGACGATTGGCCTTTCAGCCTTCCCATCACCTCCGATATCGAATAGCGCGGAGGAATAACCATAACCATGTGTAAATGGTCTATATCTATGCCAATCGTCTCTATCTTTACGCCGGGCATACTTCTCAGCAGCTTCGGCAAGACCTTTTCTAGGTAGTTCTTGACGAAAGGCTTCAGGATCCGCCGCCTGTACTTAGTAACCCAGACTACGTGGTACTGCAGTCGATAGATACCGTGCGCACACTTGTAAACTTCCATAGTGTAAGAGTACAGGCGTCGGGCTCATTCATCCACGGGTAAACCCGTGGTGTTCTGCTGCTACGCAGCCGCTCTCATAAACCGTCTTCAATGGCTAGAGCGAGCCTGTTAACCATTGCGGTAGTGTCATACATATCCTGGCGTGGGATGGTGAAGTTATTACTCATCAGATCCCACAGCCCTGATCCTAAATGACTGCTCATGCTGACCAGTGCAATACCTCCAATCAGGGTTATGGCCATGGTATTCAGTTCTTTGGAACGTGCGATTTGGCCTTTTTTCTTGGAGTCGTCCAAGCGTTTCGATGTCGCTTCTTCCGTTTTCTCCTGACCGTCTTGATTCTCTTCTGCCATACCCTGTTACCTCAGGTTGCGACCAGCACAAGACTTCGGACAAAAATCAGGGCTTCATCCAACAGCTCACTGAATTTTGCAAATACATTCGGCAGCGTTACCCACATAAGCATAAAACCGATCATCATCGTCATTGGAAAGCCAACGGCGAAGATGTTTAACTGTGGCGCTGCCCGGGTAATAACACCCATGCCCAGGTTCACCAAAAGCAGTGCAGCAATAGCCGGTAATGCCATCAAAAGTCCACTAGCAAACATACGACTAGCCCAGAGGAATATCTGTTGCAGGTTGATTTGTGATAGACCGTCCACGCCGACAGGAAGCGTGTAAAAGCTCTCCGCCAGGATCTCAATCAGGAATAGGTGTCCGTTCAAGAGCAGAAACAGCAGGGTGGTAAGAATTATGTAGTACTGAGACAACACTGGCACTTGAACACCGTTTTGTGGATCAACCATGGAGGCAAAACCCAGGCCCATGCTGTATGCCAAAGCCTGGCCGCCAAACACCAGGGAACCAAATACCATCTGAAGAATAAATCCCATAGACAGCCCGATAAGAACCTGTTGCAGGGCAATAAGAAGAGCCGTGGGGCTGAATACCTCGACTACTGGAGGCGGTGGAATCAGAGGCATAATCATGAAGCTGAGTAACAGTGAGATTCCAATCCGTAGACGGGCTGGGGTCTGGCGTGAGCTGAATACAGGAGCTGCGGTGATCATGGCACTGATTCGTATCAGCGGCCAGAGAAAGGCGGCCAACCATGCGCTTAATTGTGCCTCTGTGAAGATCATACCTATTTGGACACCTGTCTGCTTATCCTGTCTACTTAAACCAATTGAACGCTCTCCTATCCAATCAGTTCTGGAATACTCTCAATCAACTCGATAGTAAAATCACTTATCAGCTGTAACATCCATGGCCCTGCCGCCATCAATACAACCACGACGATAATCAGCTTAGGGATGAAGGTAAGCGTCATCTCATTTATCTGGGTTGCGGCCTGAAACATTGCCACCACCAAGCCGACTAGCAGTGCTGGTATTAAAATCACGCCCGCTAGCATGGTAGTCACTTCCAGTGCTCTTTGGCCGATGTCTAATACTGAATCTGGAGTCATTACCTGTTAATCCCAGTCAAAGCGCAAAGCTTGCGGCAAGGGTTCCGAATACTAGGGCCCAACCATCTACCAGTACAAACAACATGATCTTGAATGGAAGTGAAATAATAAGTGGTGACAACATCATCATACCCATAGACATGAGAACACTAGCCACAACTAAATCAATCACTAGAAATGGAATAAACAACAGAAAGCCAATCTGAAAACCGGTCTTGAGTTCGCTGGTGGCAAACGCCGGCAGCAGCATGCTAAACGGCACTTGGTCTGGAGATTCAATCTCGTTAAAATTTCCAATTCTTGCAAATAGACTTAGGTCAGACTCGCGGGTCTGTGCCAGCATAAACTCACGCATGGGAATCTGAGCCGCCTCTAGTGCCTGTGCCGTGGTAACTTTCTCTTCCAGGTATGGCTTCAAAGAGGTGTCATATACCTCATTGAATACAGGCATCATGATAAACAGCGTTAAAAATAGGGCCAACCCGACCAGCAGTTGGTTGGATGGGGTGTTCTGTGTTCCCAATGCCTGGCGCAGGATTGCCAATACGATGATTATGCGGGCAAATGAAGTCATCATCAGCAATGCGCCTGGCAGTAGGCTCAGAGCTGTCATAAACAGTAGGACCTGAATACTCAGGGAGTAGGTCTGTTGGCCATCCGCACCTGGTGACACTGTTATGGCCTCAAGGCCAGTGGCAGCATGGCCGACCAGAGGAGTGAAATTAAGAAAAAGCAGGAGCGATGTTATAAGGAACCTCATTTTGGCTCATCCTGCATTTGAGAACCTAAGTGGTCTGAAAACTCCGTTAACAAATCTTCCGTGTGATCTGTATCAGCGTCACCGAGAATACACAGGGTCTGTACTCTTCCTGGTGCCACACCAACCAATAGTCGTCTGTTGCCTGCCTCAAGCACAACGGCCCTCTCCCTCGGGCCTAGTGATACGCCACCAAGTATTTTGACCATGCCCTTACCAGCGGTTGGGAAATTACCCACACGTTTAATCAACCACCCTAATCCCAGTATCAGAATAATGACCGCGATAAGAACAGCAACCATCTCCAGGACCACTCCGGTTCCAACAGAATTTGTGGCCAATTTTGAAACACCGTCAGGCTTGGCAGGAGCCGCTACCAACGCAGTTGGTATGGTATTAGCAATTAGGGCCACTAGGCTGACAATTCTCATTTGTTCAATCGCTTTACCCGCTCTGAAGGGCTTATTACATCAGTAAGGCGTATACCAAACTTCTCATTCACCACCACAACCTCACCCTGAGCTATTAATGTTCCATTCACCAGCACGTCCATAGGTTCACCGGCAAGCCGGTCTAACTCAACAACCGAGCCCTGATTAAGTTGCAGCAGGTTACGAATATTAATGTGAGTACGACCTATCTCCATGGAGATGGTTACCGGCACATCTAGGATACTATCCAGACTCACATCGATTTCGCTTGCGGTCATGTTTGAAGCTTCTGCTTTTAACTCTTGAAACTGGGCTGACTCAGTATTACTGTCAACAGCAGTTTCCTGTTCTTCCATCGCCTCAGACCAATCATCAGAGATGGCTTCGTTAGGGTCGTTATTAGTTTCATTCATGATCTGATCCCGTCACTTGTTTGCTTCATGATTTCGCTGCGTCAACAAGGAAATTGTGTAGTTCATCCTTGGTTTCATTTTCAATCTTCTCACGTATTTTGATTGCATAGTTGCCTCCAGAAGCCCCTAATTGCCCGCGAAACAGTGGTATTTCAGAGGTACATATTTCCACCATTTCCGGTATATCCAATGGAATGATGTCGCCTTTTTTCAGCTTAGCCATCTCTTTAACGCTTATGGTTGCTTCTGCCAAGGTACAGCACAATTCCAGGTCAGCATGCTTGATCCGCGACCTCAATGCCCGCTCCCATCTCTCGTCCTTATCACCTCTATCACTCTGTACCCCAGCATCTAGCAGATCCCTTATCGGCTCTACCATTGAGTAGGGCATCACAAAGTGCAGATCTCCGCCACCAGCTTCAAGATCGATATTAAAGGTGGTAACTACAACCACTTCAGATGGACTAACAATATTTGCAAATTGTGGATTTACCTCAGAACCAAGATATTCAAAATTTACCTTTATTATGGGTCTCCAGGCCTCGACCATGTCAGTAAAGATCAGGTCTAGTAGCATTTTTACGACTCGTAGTTCCGTGGGTGTAAAATCACGCCCCTCAATCTTGGTGTGAAACCTGCCACTTCCACCGAAATAGTTGTCTACCACACTGAACACCAACTTTGGATCCAGCACGATGAGCCCCTTACCTCGAAGCGGATTGATGCGCACCAGGTTAAGGCTGGTCGGGACAAATAGGGTGTGAACAAACTCTGAAAACTTCAGCATTTGTACGCCTGACGCCGAGATATCAGCAGTGCGTCTTAACATGCTAAATAGACTGGTACGATAGTGACGAGCAAATCGTTCGTTGATCATTTCCAGGGTCGGCATGCGGCCGCGAACGATGCGATCCTGACTGTTGAAGTCGTATTCCCTGGCTTCACCGTCAAATTCATCAGAGGCATCTGTGTCTACCTTGCCATCATCAACACCATGCAATAACGCATCAATCTCGTCTTGTGATAATAGGTCGTTGGCTGACATGATATTTATTGCATCACGAAACTAGTGAAATAAACGGCCTCTACCTTTCCGGGGCCACCCTGCTCTTGAATAATCGCCTGAATTGTGTCCAAGGCTTCGGCTTGTAGTTTTTCTTTACCGGATCGCTGACGCAATTTTCCAGCATCCTGAATGCTGAAAAGATTGAGCAATCTGTGTCTAATCATCGGATCGTTTGATTTTATAAATTCCAGTGTTTCCGGATCTCTCGTCCTTATATCGACCCCAACCTGCAACATTTTAGCCCCTGTATCAGGCGGAAGATTAGCCACGAATACAGGATTCATGGAGTGATAAAGTGCAGGACCCTTAGCTGCAATAGCGGCCGCATCCTTCTTATCACCGTCGGTTTGCTCTGTTTCTGTAGACTCTGGCGCTGCTGTATCGTCCCCCGACATAAACCACCATGCGACACCAGCAATTAATAACAACAGCAATAGAGCGCCACCAGCGATAATTATCAGCTTTTTCTTCGATCCACCTTCTTTCTCTTCACCTAGATCAAGATCTTCTTCTAGCTCTTCTTCTGCCATTTTAGTTACTCCTGGGGTTAGCATCATTCCCATAGCTGCAATTGACGTGCCAGCAATATAGGTCGATTTTTATCTTAAAAATCACTGTATTTATAGAATACAACGGGCAAGGCGTCAGACTATTGACTCAAGATGTAGGAATTTAAGGCAGATTTCCGTCAGAAACCAGCTTGGCCTCAAATGCTTGAGCCTGTAACCGCCCCTTATCTTCATCTACCAGAGAAAGCAGGATAGCTCCCGCGACAAATAGCACCAAAACAGAGAGTATGGATAGACGAGAGCTATCGGTTGTTAGGGCAACCCAACCCATTATCAATGGCCCCAATACTGCGGCAAACTTACCCATCATATTATAGAAACCGAAGAATTCTCCGGATTTTGTTCTGGGAATCATCCTTGCGTAGAAGGACCGGCTAAGTGCCTGTATACCTCCCTGTACCAGGCCTATGGTAATTGCCAAGGAATAAAACTCCCATATCTCTTGCATCTGATATGCCCAGATAATGACCATAAAATAGACAAATATCGCAATCATAATGCCATTACGAGCACCATGCTTTTCCCCTAATTTCCCAAACACTATGGCTGAAGGGAAGCCGACGAATTGAGTCAGAAGAAGGGCAACCATCAGATGATTTGAATCAAACCCCAGCGAAAGGCCATAGTCCACGGCCATGCGAACTACTGTGTCCACCCCATCTATATAGAGCCAGTAGGCAACAAGAAAAAGGAAGGTTATACGCAACTTTCGAATCTGGCAAAAGGTCTCCCACAGCTGTTTGAATCCACCACTGACAGCGCCAGTAAATCCGACTTGTCCGTAGATCTTCCGTTCTTTTACAAACAGCATTACCGGTATCGAGAATAGTCCCCACCAAATCGCTACAGACAAAAAGGAGACGCGCACTGCCTGTGCGGCGTTCTCCAGACCAAAGCTCTGTGGATACAGTGTCATAAGCACGTTGAGGGTAAATAATAGCCCTCCACCCAAATAGCCAAAGCTGAAACCTATAGCAGAAACCATATCCAGTTCACCCTCCTCTGCTACATCAACCAACAGCGCATCATAAAATACAACGCTACCGGAAAAGCCCAGCACTGCAAAAACGTACACCACCAGAGCCATACCCCATTGACCCTGAGCTACCATATATAGGCTACCAGTCATCACCACGCCCATCATTGCAAAGAACAGAAGAAATCGTTTCTTAGCACTACCACGGTCTGCTATTGAGCCCAGTATTGGAGCCAGAATAACAACCAAAATACTGGCTAGTGCGTTGGCATTACCCAACAAAAAGGTACTCTCACTCGACGTCAGACCACCAGCCCAGTACTGTTTAAAAAAGAGAGGGAAGAACCCCGCCATAACAGTTGTAGCAAAGGCAGAGTTGGCCCAGTCATACATGGCCCATGATATTTTTTGTCTACGTTTTCTCAAGTCTCCCCCAAGTTGCTAAGATCCTGATTGATGGAAAGCTTAGCAGACTATAACTCCTGAACCATAAGATACCAGCATAGATGAAAAAAACCTTCTCGATTGACAACTGACAAGGGCACACAACCATGCTGTGTGGTAGGTTTACCTTGGTTTACTGAGAATAACGAATGGTAATAAATACCGAGTTTACATGTCCAAGTTGTTATTGGCTGTACACTACCATTTCAACCTAACTGGAGGGCAACATGAAGCAAAACGTTGGAGGTGTAGATCGTATACTTCGCCTGGTAGTCGGCTTAGGGTTAATTGGCTGGGGCGTAGCGACACAAAACATGTGGGGACTGATAGGCATCATCCCATTAGCTACTGCAGCTATTGGTTGGTGTCCCGCATATCTACCTTTTGGTATTAGTAGCTGCAAAGCCAAAGAATAACTATCTCATTTAGTTTAGTTAGCGGAAGGTACCCCAGATATTGCGGGTACCTTTTTTATTCGCCTTTTTCGGCCATATGCTCGCTATATTGGTTAGCAAAAAGTTGCTCAAGTTCGTCTATTACGTCGATTGCAGATCGACCATGGATCAAATGCGCCGTCATAAGGGAAGATGTTTTGGTTAGCAAGATTGATCTATCCAACATGTGATAACTGGATGACAATCTCTTAATAGCAGCAACCACGCTCTCTTCGGCCGGACGCGGAATTTCAATTGGCCCTGAGGATATATTCGGTTCATCCTCGACTGCTACATCGTCTCTCCGCTGTTTCAGAAAATCTGCAAATGCAAGCAACACAGCCTGATCTTTTTCATCAAGCGCCAGATAAGATTTAAGTAGCCTGCGCTGATCTTTTGGCAGGTTTTGGATCTGCGGCAGCACGTCTATTCCTGAAAATCGTGTTCGTGCTCTTTTATGTAGCCTCTTGCAAAATCGAGCAGCTCTTCCATAACACGCACGCGGAACTTCTGTTTCTGATGTACGAATGAAAATGGGCGTTCCAACGAGGGATTAAGTTGTATAGGCACCAGTGTTCCCAACTTGATCTCTTTCTGGATGGTGGCACGGGAAACTATAGATATACCCATGCCAGCCTCAACTGCACCTTTAACAGCCTCTGGACTACCAAGTTCCATGGATATATTCAGAACCTCATCACCTTCAGCAATCTTTTTCAGGTACTCTTCAATCACCTCGCGGGTACCGGAGCCCTCCTCCCTACATATAAATGGGTATTTGACCAGCTCGGAATAACTAAGGCTCTCTTTTTCTGCCTCTGGGTGACCAGGAGGCACGATAGCAACCAGGTGGTCTGGCCTACATACCTCAACTACCAGATTTTTGTTTCCAACCGGAGCCTCAACAATACCAAGATCAATAGTATTGTTCTCAACCATGGAGACAATACCCTCTGTGTTGGATACCTTTAGATTAATATTCACATCCTGGTACTTTTCCTTAAAGTCACCAAGAAGTGATGGAAGCATATAGTCTGCGATGGTTGTGCTGGCTCCAATCGTTAGGGAACCGCCAACGCCTCCAGTCATATCCTGTACTGCGTGCTCCATCTCGTTATAGAGTTCAAAAATGCGATCTGCAAACTTGTAAACCAAGGTTCCGGCATCGGTGAGGCTAATGCGGTTGTGTGTACGATCAAACAGCCTTGTGTCGAAATACTCCTCCAGTTGCCGCACCTGAAAGGTAACCGCCGGTTGAGTCATATGTAAGGACTCTGCAGCTTTGGTAAAGCTCAACAAACGAGCTACGGTATGGAATACTTGAAGTCTACGATCTGCCATCTGCTCCCCCAACCCCATAGGGTAGATTTATTAATGATAAGAATATCTAATGAAGTATATTAATAACATATAATACACTCAACGATCCATAATTTTTATCTACTAATATTCCTTCGCTTTGTCTAAATCCTCATATTGCCAGATACTTAAGGCCAGAGGATACTGGTTTTTGTACGCCTGTATTAAAGCAAACATGCAATTTCAAAGCATTAATCTTGACATCGATTAGATAAATCAATATAAGTAACCACAGATAAACATATCAGGCTGATATTACAAGTAACTATTCATTTGTGTTTTGAATATTCAAGCTTATATTGTAAGATCAGTTAACAAAAACCCCTCCAGCAGTCAGGGGATATAAAATAACTCATAATACGCACAAACAATAGGGTATAACTCATGAATATCAAGCACCAAGGCTATTTTAGGTATCTGTTGGCTGCTGGCTGTATGGCAAGCTTTATCCCGGCTCAGTTAATGGCTGGTGGTTACAAGATTCCAGAGAACTCCATCAACTCCACTGCGCTCTCTGCTGCATATGTAGCTAACGCCCACGGAGCAGATGCCGCGTACTATAATCCAGCCGCCATGGTATTCAATGAGGAAGGTGGCTCAATGGAGGGAAACCTGACTTATATCCATCTTACCAGTATTGACTACAGCGGAACTTCTCCCTCCGACTCTTCGGAAAGAGAACACTTCCTGGTACCAAGTTTCCATTATGTGAGCCCAAGCATGGGCAACGCACGTTTTGGCCTCTCGGTGATCACACCGGCAGGCCTATCCAAGCGCTGGCGTGGAACCGGTAAAGCAACATCCGAAGAGTTTACCCTTGAGACCATAGAGATCAACCCTACGGTCGGCTACAAGTTTAACGATAGGTTTTCCGCCGCCGTCGGTGCGCGCATGATCTACAGTAGCGGTGTAGTAAAAAGTTACGCTGGTAGTGGAGCGGTTACTCGTGATCTTGAGGGTGACTCCTTCGATTTCGGCTATAACCTGGCCTTGCAGTTTAAGCCCACTGATAATTTAGACTTGGCAATCACATACAGATCTGAGATTGATTTAACTGTTAAAGGCGAAGCCGACCTTAGATATGCCGCACAAACCTATGGTTTTGGTGGTGCGGACGGTGCGTCTGTTGAGGTACCGGTACCTGCGGCACTGAATCTGGCTGCTGCATATACCTTCAACGATACAACCACGGTGGAACTGGTATATGAGCGCACCTACTGGTCCGCCTACAAAGAGCTTGACTTCGAATATGACTACGCCCTAACTGGCGCACTCGGAGCAGCCTTTGATGCCCCTAAGGCAAAGGACTGGTCAGACACCAACACCTACCGGATTGGCGTCACCCATAAGTTGGATAATCAGTGGACCCTTATGGCCGGTTACGCCTATGACAAAACACCTGCGCCAAAAAATACCGTTGGGTTTGAGCTGCCAGATAGTGACGCTCACATCTACTCCATTGGTGCCCGTTATCAATACTCTGATGACCTAAATATTGGCTTTGGTTTACTGTACGATAAGAAAGAAACCCTAAAGCTCAAGCCATCCGATGGCAACACTGGAACGGGGCTTGACACTGCAAAGTTCGAAGACGCAGCGGCCATCCTGCTGACAGTGGGTGTTCAATACACCTTCTAATTTACCAAGCCATGAACAAAAACGCCGAAGCACTGCTTCGGCGTTTTTTATTTTAAAGCTGGGTAATTGTGGGCTACTTCGACTTCGCTTCCTGCACTAAGATCCATGGCGCAACCACCACTGCCCACAGATCAGGATCTGTTTCGTGCCATCTTTTAGCATCTTCGGTGGTTGCCTGAGCTATCCAATTCTTGTTAAGCCACTCCTCTACTGCTCTTTTCTCATCTTGGATCATTTTTGCGGCTGTATCTATCAAGTCCAGCTCTGGCTTAACAATGAACACCTGCCCTTTGGCAAAAAATCTTTGAATCTCTTCCCAGCCGATTTTTGCTGTCTCAGTATTGAGACGCGCCTTCAGCACATCAATTTGTTCCTGCATTTATAACCCCGGCTATTTAATCACAAACTAATTTCTAACTTCTTTGCCTTACTGCTTCATATAGACAAACACCAGTTGCTACCGAAACATTAAGGCTCTCAACATTCCCGGCCATCGGCAGATTAATGAGTGAATCACATGCCTCGCGAGTGAGACGACGCATGCCCTTCTCTTCTGCTCCCATCACCAGAGCCATCGGTCCTTTTAAATCGGTTTGATACAAACTTGTCTCAGCTTCACCAGCAGTTCCAACCACCCATACTTTATGCTCATCCTGTAACCATCGAATAGTTCTTACCAGATTGGTTACCTGAATAAACGGCACGGTCTCAGCCGCCCCTGAGGCTACTTTACATGCGGTTGGTGTTAGTCCGACAGAACGATCCTTTGGAGCAATGACTGCAAGCACGCCTGCCGCATCTGCACTCCGCAGGCAAGCACCCAGATTGTGTGGATCTTGTACCCCATCCAATATAAGGAGAAGTGGTGAAGTGTCAGAAGTATTCAACAACTGCTCTAGATCGTGTTCACTGTGTGCCGCTGGGGCTTTGACTCTAGCCACCGCTCCTTGATGATTAACTCCAGGAACCTTCGAATCCAACTCAGCACGATCAACCTGATGAAGTATCACGCCCCACTCTTTTGCCAGGCCGATAATCTCGCGGATCTTTTTATCTCTGCGTTTTGCCTCCACCCATACCTCGTCCACACCATCAGAGCCATGCTTAAGTGCAGTACGAACGCTATGCATACCGGCAATTATTTGAGAATCTGTCACAACATGCTCACTATCTTTGAGTATATTTCTGTATCAATCATTTATTATCTTTGTGTCGCTTCTGGCTTTTATTTTTACTCTTTTTAATTTTCTTCTTTGGCGACTTAATCTTCTTTGGCTTTTCTCTAGCCTTACTCTTCGGACCTTTATATACAGGGCCATCTTTGGCTGGCTCTTCCATTATATCGTCAATGGTTTTGTTCAACGCGGTCGCACGACGACGTCTTGTCTTGGTTTTACTTCTATCTCCTGTTCTTTTGGTTTTGATCTCGCCGCTGTCTGATTCTGCCAGCACAAAATCTATCTTGCGTTCATCCAGATTTACCGCGGCAACTTTAATTTTAAGCTGATCTCCCAGACGATACACCTGTCCCGAGCGTTCACCAGACAGCCTGTGTCCCACTGGATCGAAGTGGTAGTAGTCATTATCCAGCGCTGTTATGTGAACCAAGCCGTCAACATAGATTTCATCCAGCTCAACAAAGATACCGAAAGAGGTTACGCTGGTTATGATTCCATCGAACGCCTCACCCACCTTATCCATCATGTACTCACACTTGAGCCAATCCACCGCATCTCGGGTCGCCTCATCGGCGCGTCGTTCCGTACTGGAGCAGTGTTCACCCAAACCCTCTAGACGTGGTTGTGAATATTCAAACTCCTCCGGTCTGCCTCCGTTTATCAAATGCTTTAAGGCACGATGAACGATCAGATCTGGGTAGCGGCGTATCGGGGAGGTAAAGTGGGTATATGCCTGAAACGACAAACCAAAGTGCCCGATATTGCCAGAGCTGTAGAGTGCCTGCGACAAAGACCTGAGTAACACGGTCTGAATAAGGTGACTATCTGGACGTTCCTTGACTGAATTGAGCAGACCAGCATAATCCTTAGCCTCGGGCTTGCTACCGCCAGGAAGCACCAATCCCAATTCTGCCAGAAACTCTCTTAGGTTGGTCAGCTTATCCTCTGGTGGTCCTTCATGATTACGGTACAGCGCAGGTATCTTTTTCCCCAATAGATAACGTGCCGTTGCCACGTTAGCGATCAGCATACATTCCTCAATCAGGCGGTGAGCGTCATTTCTATAGACCGGAACTATGCGCTCCACCTTCTGCTCGCTGTCGAACAGAATTCTGGTTTCAGTGGTATCAAAATCTATCGCGCCTCGTTTACTGCGTGTACGCTGCAATACCTGAAACAGCGCATATAACTGATGCAGATCTGGAAGCAGATCCGCATATTGCAGGCAAAGATCTCCATCGCCATCAATCAACATGGCGGCTACCTGATCGTAGGTAAGACGCGCATGCGAACGCATTACACCCTGAAAAAATCTGGTGCTGGTAACCTCACCCTTTCGATCAATAAACAGCTCACAGGTCATGCAGAGGCGATCAACATCTGGGTTGAGGGAACAGAGCCCATTCGAGAGCACCTCGGGTAACATGGGAATAACCCGATCGGGGAAATATACCGAGTTGCCACGATTCTCAGCCTCTCGATCCAAAGCACTATCCGGCTCAACATAACTTGAAACGTCGGCGATACAAACAAGCAAACGCCACCCATTATCGCGTTCTTCACAATAGACCGCGTCATCAAAATCGCGGGCATCAGCACCGTCGATTGTAACCAGCGGCAGTTTACGCAGATCTTCTCGCCCTTTTTTTGCGGACTCATCTACTTCTGTCGAAAGTTTACTAACCTCCTGCTCCACCTCGTCAGGCCAATCCACTGGCAATTCGTGGCTACGAATTGCCAACTCAATCTCCATACCCGGAGCCATATGTTCACCCATTACTTCAACGATACGTCCTACCGGCTGGGTTCGTTTTGTTGGCTGTTCCACGATTTCAGCCACTACAATCTGACCGTGGGTAGCTCCTGCCCACTCCGACTCTGGGACCACAATCTCCTGATGCAGACGTTTATTGTCAGGCTGGACAAAACCCAGACCCGTCTCAATATGCAGCCGACCGACCACCTTATGATTAGCCCGTTCCAACACTTCCACCAGTGCGCCTTCCTTGCGACCTCTCTGATCAATCCCTACAACCCGCACCACTGCGCGATCCCCATGTAAAACAGTCCGCATCTGCCTGGGGGTAAGGAAGAGATCGTTACCTCCCTGATCCGGCTTGAGAAACCCAAAACCATCTGGATGGGCAATTATACGACCAGCGATCAGGTCACGCTTATTCACCAGACAAAATGCGCCACGTCTATTGCGCACCAACTGACCATCGCGCTCCATGGCATTCATGCGTCTGCGCAGGGCCTCGATATCATTTTCAGACTCCAGGTCAAGATGCTCGGCTAATTCATCGCGCCACATCGGAGCACCATGCTGCTCCAGCAGTTCCATAATAAACTCGCGGCTTGGTATCGGGTTTTGGTACTTTTTTGATTCGCGGGCGTGATGAGGATCTAAATCACTGGAGCCCTTAGGGGATGGACCTTTTGTCACAATCGATAATCCTTGATAGACGTATGATCGGGTATTGTACCTCTGATCGTTATAGCTGTCCTGACACGCTCATATTTATGAAAATACCCGTTAAACCTCAATAGGTTAGCGGGTATCAGTTTTACGAGAAGAAAGCAGCAGCTAGTCCAGACTGATTGCCAAACGCACCCCTTGATCAATGGCACGCTTTGCATCCAGTTCTGTGGCAACGTCCGCACCGCCTATCACATGTACTGGAGTGTTGATTGCAGATTCGAGTTCACGTCTTGAATTCTGTCCAGCACAGATAACAATATTATCAACCTCCAACAAGGTTGGTTCTCCATTGATGGTTAAGTGCAGCCCTGTATCATCTATCTTTTTGTAATCACACTTATTGATCATCTTGACGTTTTTCATCTTCAGGTCTGCACGATGAATCCATCCGGTAGTTTTCCCCAAGCCCGCACCAACCTTGGTTGACTTGCGCTGAAGGAGGTAGATATTACGCGGTGATGGCTCAATTTTCTTTATGACGCCAGCAACTCCGCCTCTGGCCTTCAGGGACATATCAACTCCCCATTTATCCATAAAGACTTTTATGTCTTTACTGCTATCTTCAGTTCTATGCGTTAGCATTTCGCAGACGTCAAAGCCGATGCCTCCTGCACCGATAACGGCAACTCGTTTCCCAATCTTGGCCCCTCGAATAACATCGAGATAATTCAAGACCATTCCATGTTCAATACCTTCGATCTCTGGAATGCGAGGCACTATTCCTGTGGCGAGAATAGTCAGATCAAAACCTCCGTTGTTTATATCTTCAGCGGTGACTTCTGTGTTTAATCTTACATCAACTTCTGTTAGTTCAAGCTGGCGTTTAAAATAGCGCAAGGTCTCATAAAACTCTTGTTTACCAGGAATCTTTTTTGCGATGTTTAACTGTCCGCCAATTTCATCAGCCGCATCAAACAGTGTCACCTGATGTCCACATTTTGCTGCGGTAGTGGCAAAGGACATACCAGCGGGTCCTGCACCGACTACTGCCACTCTCTGAGGCCTATTTGTAGTATCTATGTGTAGTTCTGTTTCATGGCAGGCCATAGGGTTAACCAGGCAACTGGTGAGTTTACCTACGAACGCATGATCGAGGCAGGCCTGATTACAACCAATACAGGTATTTATTTCATCTGCTCTACCTTGTTCACTTTTAATTACAAATTCCGGATCTGCCAAAAAAGGGCGCGCCATGGAGACCATATCGGCATCACCTTTTTGCAAAACATCTTCGGCTACTTGTGGAGTATTAATACGATTAGATGTAATTACTGGAATGGATAATTCTTTTCTAACCTTGGCTGTGACCCAGGTAAATGCTGCTCTCGGAACCTTGGTTGCAATTGTTGGAATCCTAGCTTCGTGCCAACCTATTCCGGTATTTATAAGAGTTGCTCCTGCCGCTTCAACCGCCTTGCCCAACGCAATAATTTCTTCATATGAACTACCAGCATCAATCAGATCCAACATAGAAAGACGAAAAATAATAATGAACTTCTCACCTACCTTGGCACGAATCCGGCGTACAATCTCCACTGGAAACCGCATACGGTGAGCATAATCCCCACCCCACTCATCATCGCGCTGGTTTGTTAGTTCAACAATAAACTGGTTTAGAAAATAACCTTCTGATGCCATAACCTCCACGCCGTCATAGCCAGCCTTTTTTGCCAAAGCAGCACAATTAACGAAGTCATCGATTTGCAGCTGTACTTCTTCAGTACTGATGGCTCTTGGGGTAAATGGATTAATAGGCGACTTTATCGCGGATGGTGCAATTTGTTTGTCATTGAAGGCGTAGCGACCACTATGCAGGATTTGCATGCAAATCTTTCCACCCTCATCATGCACTGCCTTGGTTACTAGCTTATGATTAGCAAGTTGTGATTCATCCGCCAATACTGCCGCGCTGGCATGTACAGCTCCCTCTTTGTTCGGGCCAATCCCGCCTGTAACTATTAAAGCCACTCCACCACGAGCGCGTTCTAAATAAAACGCAGCCATCCTTTCAAAACCGCCTGGCAGCTCTTCAAGTCCTAGATGCATAGAACCCATCAATATGCGATTTTTAAGTGTGGTAAAACCTAAATCCAACGGCTGAAAAAGATGTGGGTAAGGATTCATCTGAGTAATTACGGATGATGTTTCTTTCATGATTTACTGGTTCCAAATATTTTGAAACTGCGATAAAGCTACAGTGATGATATGAAATATTACTCTTCCGGCATAGGAGGTTCTATTGGCCTTAGCGGCTCAAAGGCCGTCTCTCTCTTTTGAATCTTCGCAGCAAAGCCTTCCATTAGATCAGCTTGTTGAAACATGCCCGCCTGCCATGTCGCCATATAATCCAGGCTATCGGCAACACTATGGTCACGTGCATAATTCAGCATAATCTTGCTACCAGTTACGGCAACAGGTGAGTGACTGGCAATTAGTTTGGCGATATCCATTACACCACTAAGCATTGATTCTGCATCCTTAAATACCTGATTAACCAAGCCGCTCGTTTGAGCCTCTGCTGCTTCAAGCTTGCGAGCTGTATATACCAGTTCACGCGCTAAACCTGGGTTTACGATCTTAGGGAGTCTTTGTAATGTACCCAAATCTGCAGTCATGCCTATTTCGGTCTCTTTCACCGTAAAAAATGCATCTTCTGTACAGTAACGACTATCACAGGCACAGGCCAGATCAAAGGCTCCGCCTATGCAACCGCCTTGAACTGCCGCCAAAACAGGTATGCGCAATGTTTCCAACTGGCTGAAATAATCTTGCAGTTCCAGCACCAAACGACGCATAAACTCTCCACGTCTCGCTGGTTCGCCTTTGAATAGACGCGGATCGGGATTGGAAAACACCTCAAGATCCATACCGGCAGAAAAGTGTTTACCGGTTGAAGATATAACTAATACCCTGGCCTCACTTGCACTACGCACACGATCCAATACAATCGGCCACTCACGCCAGAAGGTTCGATTCATAGTGTTGTAAGACTCAGGACGGTTCATGCGTATATGTGCAACGCATCCATCCATGCTGAATTCAAGTGTGCTAAAATTCATTTCGTCACCCAAGCCTATCTAAACATCGTCAAGATTGGCTTGTATCATTAATAATGTCAAGATTAAATTACTAGATTCTTTAGATGAAACCAGCAAAACAACAATATCATCATGGCGATCTGTATCAGAGTCTAATTGCCGCTTCCAAAGAGATCCTGCAAACAGATGGGATCAGCTCTCTAAGCATGAGAAATCTTGCAGAAAAAACCAATGTTTCCAGGGGAGCACCCTATCATCACTTTAAGAATAAAAACGCATTATTGAGCGCCATTGCAGAAGACGGTTTTTTACATCAGGATGCTCTGCTTGTAAAAATAATAAAAAACAGTAATGAGGTCGACCCTGTTATCCGATTTGAGAAGTTTGTACTTGCATACCTGCATTTTGCTGCTGGCAATCCTGAGCAGTACGATCTTATGTATGGTAGTGAGATTTGGAAGTCAGGAAAGGCAACAGAGAGTCTAGATCTCGCAGCAAAAGCCAGTTTCAAACTTTGGCTTTCTGAGATAGAAAAACTACAACATGATGCGATACTGAAACAAGGTGTAACTCCTCTCCGCCTAGCTCAGGTGACTTGGGCAACATTGCATGGACTTTGTCGGCTATCGAATGACGGAATCTATGTGAACCCAAAGGATATAGATGAAATGGGGAGATCTGCGGTAAAGCTATTGTTAAACGTCTCGGCCTAAATGTAGACTATTATTTCTTTCGAGACTGTAACTGATTTAGATAACTTTCACTCTGTCTATATTGCCCCGGAGTCATTCCAGTCCAGCGTTTGAATGAGCGAAAAAATGCCGATGGTTCATCAAACCCCATAAGACCTGCAACATCATTAATAGACAGCTGTGGCGAGTTCATGTAATTAACTGCTGAGTTTTTTCGGCACTCGTCTTTTATCTCTTGGAATGTGGTATTTTCTTCCAGTAGGCGTCTTCGTAGTTTAGACAGAGACATATTTAAGATTTTTGCGACATTTTGCGCAGTTGGGATAGGCATACTAAAGTCACGCCCAATAATCGCCACTATCTGAGCCTTTAAGCTACTACTGTCATCCACCATCACTAGCAGCTGATAAGGAGCTGTTTTCAGAAATCCGTGCAGTGTCTCTTCTGTTTGAATTATTGGATACTCAAGATATCTTGCCTGAAATACCATTGCGTTATCATGCTGGTCAAACCTAAGTTCAGATTGAAATTTATTCTGAACACCAGGTATAGCTTCATGCTCTGAAAAACTAAAATAAGTAGCTTTTAGCTTTAGTCTTTCACCAATCAACCAGCTAACAAAATGATGCCACATAGATAATGAAGTGCAAATTCTGGTTGGCGGTTCCGAAGCTATCAAAGCCTTAATTTGTGTCTTTTCGAGGCTATCCAGGCCAGCAAAAGAAACCTTTGCATATCGACCTTTTTTTTCTAGCCTAGGCTTTACCTTTGTACCTCTTACAATTTCATGGAAATCACTAGCCCGGGTTATGGCATGTCCGAGAGTTTTACAGTGGATGATGGAATGACACATCATACGAAATGCTCCATTTGGGAGCCTGCCACCACTGAGCATGCCAAAATACTCATCCTGAGTAATGTACATAACACGCTGATACAGGAAGCCGAATTTTTCTGCTGGTAACTCAGTCTGAAGCTCTATCTCGTCCTGATCTATGCCTACATATTCGAGGAGCTCGTTAACATCATAGCCCTGCTCCGCAACCTGTTCTAACAGTTGCTTAACATAACCTGTGGGTACCGTGATTGTCTGTTTCATATCGTCTATCTTATTGCTTCCATTTCACCCATGGGAGAAATCAGCAACAATTTTCAAATAGCATCCGGAATTATTTTTAGGGATTATGACTACCCAAGCTACCAACAAAAAACTGCAGCCACAAATAGGAACATTATTATTGGGTGTAAAAATACCATGTAGCTAATAATACATTCAAATCTGGTAATTTACGCTATTAGAATCAGACGACTTTGAAAAGCCTTTTGAGAGTAACACAGTTGAGGGGTAATGAGTGCGAGCCAATCAAGTATAAAGCGATGGCTCTGCAAGATGCATGATTATGGTGGTCAGCAGCGTGCTGTCAGACATTCCTGAACTATAGCAAATCACCAGCAGATCGCTGGCACACTTTAGGAAAAAGATGAGACGCTGCATCTGCTTTGCCGTCTTTTGGACGACGAGAGAAAGTGTAACAATAGCTACATATTGGGGTAATTTGGTCCGCCACTGCCTTCCGGTGTTGTCCAGATAATATTTTGACTTGGATCTTTGATATCACATGCCTTGCAGTGTAGGCAGTTTTGAGCATTGATTTGCAGCCGTTCCACACCGCCCTCTTCAACAATCTCGTATACGCCTGCGGGACAATACCGTTGCTCAGGAGCGGCGTATTCTTTCAAATTCAGAGAGATCGGCACGGTTTCATTCTTTAAATGAAGATGGACTGGCTGATCTTCTTCGTGGTTTGTACTGGATATAAAGACCGAACTAAGCCGGTCGAATGTAATCTGGCCATCTGGTTTCTGGTAAACAATTTGTGCGCATTCCTTTGCGGGCTTTAGCTGGTCTCTATCTCTTCCGTGATGTCTCATAGTCCATGGTGCCTTACCTCTAAGTATCTTAAGATCAAGACCAGCATACAGCGTACCGCCTGCTAGTCCCCACTTCGAAAATGCTGGGCGAAAATTCCTTGCCTGATGAAGCTCATCATAAAGCCATGAATTCTTGATATTCTCCGGATAGCTGGATAGTTCATCATTACTGCGACTCTGAGAAAGAGCTTCTACTACACTTTCGGCTGCCAACATACCGCTCTTCATAGCGGTGTGGGATCCTTTGATCTTTGGAACATTAAGAAACCCGGCGCTGCATCCGATAAGCGCACCGCCCGGAAAAACTAGACCGGGCAGAGACTGTAAGCCACCTTCATTCAAAGTACGTGCCCCATAGGCAATACGCTTACCACCTTCCAAGTATTTACGTATAGCGGGATGAGTCTTAAAACGCTGCATTTCTTCATATGGAGAAATATATGGATTAGCATAATCAAGACCTACAACCATTCCGATTGAGACCTGATTATCTTCTAGGTGGTACATAAAACTGCCACCATAAATATTATGATCCAGAGGCCAACCGGCACTGTGGAGTGCAAGACCTGGCTCATGCTTACCTGGGTCAATTTGCCACAACTCTTTTATACCAAGTCCGTAAGTCTGGTCTTCACTATCAGCATCAAGTTTAAATGAGTCTATCAACTGCTGCGATAGAAAGCCTCGGCATCCCTCCGAAAACAGAGTGTACTTAGCATGCAACTCAATACCAGGTTCGTAGCTATCCTTATGTTCACCTTTACGATTGACACCCATATCTCCGGTAGCTATTCCCTTAACCGAGCCGTCATCATTAAATAACACCTCTGCCGCAGCAAACCCTGGATAGAGCTCTACTCCCAAGACTTCAGCTTGCTCAGCAAGCCAACGACAAAGATTTCCCAAACTTGATATATAGTTGCCCTTGTTGTGCATTTGCGAAGGCAATATCCATTCAGGGATTGATACTGCTTTTTTTCCAGATAGAAACAAAAAACTATCATGCTTAACCGGAGTTTTTAGGGGAGCGCCCATACTCATCCAGTCAGGAAAAAGTTCAGTTAATGCTTTTGGTTCAATGATTGCACCAGAAATTATGTGAGCACCAATTTCAGAACCCTTCTCTACCAGACATACGCTGATATCAAGCTCTTGTTCAGCAGCAAGTTGCATGATCTTAATGGAGGCTGCAAGACCGGATGGACCACCGCCGACGATCACAACATCATAGTTCATGCTCTCTCTTTCCACGCTAACTCTCCGGTGTCAGTTTTATTAAATTGCGTCGGTTAATTCTGGAACCGCATCAAACAAATCTGCTACAAGACCATAATCTGCAATCTCAAATATTGGAGCGTCTTCATCCTTATTAATAGCAACAATCACTTTACTATCTTTCATGCCCGCCAGATGTTGGATTGCACCACTAATTCCGATGGCTATATAAAGCTCAGGCGCTACAATCTTGCCGGTTTGACCAACCTGATAATCATTGGGCACGTAGCCAGCATCTACAGCCGCGCGGGATGCACCAACTGCTCCGCCCAGCTTATCTGCAAGCGCTTCGACAAGCTTAAAACTCTCTTTGTTGCCCAACCCCCGACCACCAGATACGACGACATCGGCAGCAGTCAGTTCGGGGCGGTCGGAAACACTTAGCTCCTGACTTACAAAATTGGCTGAGTCACATATCTCTGCGGCAGGTATATTTTCGATAACAGCTGAACCGCCAGCAGCTGCAACAGCATCAAAAGCGGTGTTTCTTACGGTGATAATTTTAATGTCATCACTACTTTGAATGGTTGCAAGTGCATTTCCGGCATAGATTGGACGAACAAAAGTATCGGCTGACTCTACACTGACAATGTCACTAATCTGCGCCACATCCAGCTTTGCTGCAATCCTTGGCATATAATTTTTACCGCCAGTAGTTGCTGCGGAAAGAATATGCGTATAGTTATTAGCAATGCTCAATACTAGAGAAGCCATATTTTCAGGCATGCTGTGTTCGTATGCGGAATCATCACAGATAAATATTTTACTTATGCCGTCAATCTTCGAAGCGTCTTCAGCAACTGAACTGCAATTATAACCCGCCACCAGTATATGCAGATCGTCACCCAATTGTTTTGCTGCCGAAACGGTGCTTAATGTAGCTGGTTTAAGAATAGAATTATCATGTTCTGCTATGATTAGTACCCTCACGATATCACCTTCGCTACGTTCTTTATTTTTTCAAGAAGCTCATCGACTGATGACACTTTAATTCCCGGTTTTCGTGCTGCTGGCTCAGCAACCTTCAGTGTCTTCAATCTAGGGGAAATGTCTACTACATTATCTTCTGCTGCAATAATTTCCAGAGGCTTTTTCTTAGCCTTCATAATATTTGGCAGTTTTGCATAACGCGGTTCATTAAGACGCAAGTCTGTGGTAATGACTGCTGGAAGATTTAAACAAACGGTTTCCAAACCGCCATCTATCTCCCTAGTAACATTTACCGTATCACCATTCATCTCTACTTTTGATGCAAATGTCCCTTGAGGAAGATCCATGAGTGACGCAAGCATCTGGCCTGTTTGGTTATTATCATTATCAATTGCCTGCTTACCCATAAGAATCAGGTCTGGTTTCTCTTTGTCGGCAACAGTTTTTAATAGCTTTGCCACAGATAGTGGTTGTAACTCTTTATCTGTTTCAATAAGCACAGCACGGTCAGCACCCAGGGCAAGAGCACTTCGAAGTGTTTCCTGACAAGCTGTTGGACCTAGAGATACAGCAACAATCTCATCTGCATGACCCGCCTCTTTTATACGTACCGCCTCTTCTACTGCAATCTCGCAAAAGGGATTTATAGACATTTTTACATTATTTAGATCAACGTTACTTTGATCAGATGCAACTCGTATTTTTACGTTGTAATCAACGACCCGTTTTACTGCGACGAGTATTTTCATTAGTTATATCTCCATAATAATTACTTGTTTTCTTATACTCTCTCAAATCAGCTTTTAACTCTGTAATATTGAAGTTAAACCTGCTGATAGCTCGGGAGAATCTCCTTGGTAATCTACCAGTTTTAATAACTCACTCGTTGGAATGTTACGATTATCACCTCGAAACAGACCTTTGATAACACCAATAGCCGCAAGTCCCTGTTCAATCTCAAAGCGCTGTTCGATATAAAACCATTTTTCGTCCCAGCCGATAATGCGCGTTATAAGTTTGTAACGACTAAAAGGATTTATTTGACGATAGAATTTTAGGTTGGCGCTTGCTACAACCGGTAGCCAACGTCTTTTTATTAGCTTTTTAAACATGCCAGTTTGCAGTATGAGTTCTAACCGACCAAGATCCATCATGCTCAGATATCGTGCATTGGTTAGATGCATGTTTATGTCGAGATCTGTTGGCAACACTCTCAGAGTTAACTCACTGTCATCAACAAGTCCTATACGCTTCCGTCGTTTCGGACTAATTAATAACCAAATTAGTCTGAACAACAGATTCATGCCTGGAAGGCCTCATCATTGAATTTCATGATAGTGTCTGACCCGGCCATAATATTTTTATAAAGCGCATCGCACTGAGGCAGAAGACGTTCAAAGTAGAAGTTAGCGGTATCAATCTTTGCTTGATAAAATAATTCATCACTACTATCTATCTGCTTACTTGCTACTTCGGCCATGCGCACCCACAGATAACCAAGCGACACTAATCCAAATAGTTTTAAATAGTCAGTCGCTGCAGCAGCGCTATCATCTGGCATGTTTTTCAGTCGATCACGAACATACTGGGTTGTCGATTGCAGCTTTTGAAGTGCGTCTCCAAGCGGGGCGATGAGAGTACTAATGGCAGCATTATTCGCATTTGTTTCAAGAAAGAATTGAACCGGGCCAAAAAACTGTTGCAGATATCTTCCGTCAAAGGCAGAGAGCTTCCTACCCACCAGATCCAATGCCTGAACACCATTGGTTCCCTCATATATTTGAGCAATACGAGCATCTCGAACATACTGCTCCATCCCGTGCTCTCGTATGTACCCATGGCCTCCCATAATCTGGACACCTAGATTTGCAACCTCTGAACCAATATCAGAAATAAATGCTTTAACCACTGGCGTCATCAATGCAACGAAATCATCTGCATCCTGGCGACGTTTTGTATCTTCATGATGGCGTGAAATATCTAACTCTCTCGCTACCCAAGCTATGAGGGCGCGACTTCCCTCCGTGTAAGCACGCTGGACTAGAAGCATTCGCCTAACATCCGGATGTACAAGTAAAGAATCTGCTGGCTTATCTGGCTGCTTGGGTCCTGTAAGTGAACGCCCTTGAAGACGTTCAACCGCATAGTTTACCGCCCCCTGATACGAGGCTTCTGCAATACCAAGACCTTGTATACCTACGGCAAGTCTCTCAATGTTCATCATAATAAACATTGCAGCCATGCCCTTATTAAGTTCGCCAACAAGATAACCTTCAGCTTCATCAAAATTCATAACACAGGTTGCAGATGCCTTTATGCCCATCTTGTGTTCAATAGAACCACAACTGACATTATTTGGTTTTCCAATCTCAGAATTATCACCAACAACCATTTTAGGAACCAGAAACATACTGATACCTTTAATGCCCTTAGGTGCATCAGGTGTTCTGGCAAGTACAAGATGAATAATGTTTTCGCTTAGATCGTGATCGCCGGCCGTGATAAATATCTTCGTACCGGTAATTGCATAGCTGCCATCATCATTAGATATGGCTTTGGTACGGATAAGGCCCAAGTCGGTACCACAATGCGGCTCGGTCAGAGACATTGCCCCCGTCCAGCTACCATCGATCATCTTTGGTAGATACTTCTGTTTAAGTTCATCGCTGGCTTTAGCAATGATTGCGTTACATGCACCATTGGTCAACCCAGGATAAAGGCTGAATGACATATTTGTACTGCTTATAATTTCATCGATCATAAGACCGAGGGTTTTAGGCAGACCCTGTCCTTCATATTCAATCGGCGCAGTCAGGCTGCACAAGCCCATCTCACAGAAGTCTTTGTAGGCTTGTATGAACTTATCTGGAGTAGAAACACGTCCTTCGCTGAATTGACAACCCTCTTCGTCACCACTTTGATTAATTGGCAATAATCGTTCTTCACAAAACTTTCCCGCCTCTTCGAGCATGGCATCAACAAGATCAGGTGTTATCTCTTCGAAACCTGGCAGCTGTTCGATTGTTTTCGAGTCAAACAACTCATTGTAAACAAATCGTAACTCTCGCAATGGGGTTTTATAGAAAGGCATAAAACCGATCCCTCGTAAATAATCTGGTGGAGTAAAAACTGAGTCATAGAGTGTTGCAATAGCTTTATAACTCCAATAACAAAAGTCGTCTAATTTTATAACAATTTCCACTTACCACAGCCGCATTGACGCAAATAGTCAGTACTGGTCAATAAATAAACAAAATAACACACCCACCAAACGGTTATTAACCCGTTGTTATACCGATACATTTACTACTGACGGAATTAGACATCAATTTTGAATTAATTTGTTATTGGATATTGAGGTAAAAACTTCCACTCTTACAGCCCTTGCTGGTGGCAACATAAGCGAGCCATTTAAACATTAATTGAATATAGGCTTTATACGACATGGGCGAATACAAAGTACCTCACCGTGACATCCGTTTTGTTTTAAATGAGGTGCTCGATATTTCAGCACACTACAGTCATCTACCAGACTGCGATGATGCTACGCCAGACATGATTGAAGCAATTCTTGATGAAGGTGGTAAGTTTGCAGAACGCGTAATCGCCCCACTAAACCAGGTGGGAGATAAACAAGGATGTCTGCTAGAAAATGGCACAGTAAAAACACCAGACGGTTTTAAAGAAGCCTATCAACAATATATAGATAGCGGATGGCCTTCACTTCCACACAGCCCTGAATGGGGTGGGCAGGGATTGCCAGAGTCTCTGGGGTTGGCTATCAGCGAAATGACCGGTACAGCCAACTGGTCCTGGAGCATGTATCCAGGACTAAGTCACGGTGCCATGTGCACAATTGAGCAGCATGGCACACAGGAACAAAAAGAAACCTACCTTACCAAGCTCGTAAGTGGAAAATGGACAGGGACTATGTGTCTTACCGAATCACATTGCGGCACTGACCTTGGCCTATTGCGGACTAAAGCAACACCTAATGATGATGGAAGTTACTCCATCTCAGGCACTAAAATATTCATCTCGGCTGGCGATCACGACATGGCTGAGAATATCGTACACATTGTTCTGGCACGCCTACCGGACGCACCTGCTGGCACAAAAGGCATCTCACTATTTATTGTACCTAGACAACTTCCAAACTCTGAAGGCGAAGCCGGTGAATCCAACCACGTAAGCTGCGGCTCACTTGAGCACAAAATGGGAATTCATGGAAACTCCACTTGCGTCATGAACTTTGATAACGCCAAAGGCTTCCTGATTGGCGCACCTAACAAAGGCTTGAATTGCATGTTCACCTTCATGAATGCTGCACGCCTTGGCACAGCCATACAGGGGCTGGCTCACGCTGAATGGGGTTTCCAGAATTCATATAGGTATGCACGAGATCGCCTACAAATGCGCGCGCTCACCGGCACAAAAGAAGAAAGCAAACCAGCCGATCCAATTATTGTACATCCAGAGGTACGCAAATTACTTCTTACTCAAAAGGCCATAGCTGAAGGTGCAAGAGCAATGGTCTATTTTACAGCCATGCTGGTTGATAAAGTTACCCACTCAAAAAACACCAAAGAGGTTAGCGAGGCCGATAGTCTCCTTGCTTTTATTACGCCTATCGCAAAAGCATTTCTTACTGAATTGGGATTTGAAGCTGCCAACCATGGCCTGCAGGTTTTTGGAGGACATGGGTACATAGCAGAATGGGGCATGGAGCAGAATGTACGTGATAGCCGCATTTCGATGCTGTACGAGGGCACAACTCAAATACAGGCTCTGGATCTGTTAGGTCGCAAGGTCTTAATGACAAAAGGTGAGTCACTGAAACAGTTCACAAAAATAATACACCTCTTCTGCAAGGAGAATACAAACGACAAGAAGATGGATGAATTTATTAAACCCCTGAACAAACTTAACAAAGAATGGGGTAGCATCACCATGAAGGTCGGTATGAAGGCGATCACGAACAGAGATGAAGTAGGAGCAGCATCTGTAGACTTCCTAATGTATTCTGGCTATGCCGTATTAGCCTACCTCTGGGCGAGAATGGCAAAAACAGCCCAAGAGAAGATTAAACAAGGTACAAACGAAGAAGCCTTCTATCAATCAAAAATTACAACAGCACGATTCTACTATCAACGTTTACTGCCACGCACAAACAGTTTAATAGAGACAATGCTGTCAGGTGCAGATAATCTAATGTCCTTGGATGAAGAGAGTTTTATGTTCTAATCATCATGAGATTTAGCGTGGTATATATCTAGAATAACAAATAACGAGGCCAAGCAAATGAGTGAGATCAATGCACTACTAACAGAAATGCAAAATCGTTTTGATTCAGCAGCAGCTGACGATATGGATGCTGTTTTTCAATATGATATTACGGATAACGGCAGTTGGCAGATAGCCATTAATAACGGCAAGTGCCAGATAGCGGAAGGTAATGCATCGGAAGCGACTGTCACTCTCTCTATGGACCAAGATACCCTAGCATCTGTTCTAAACGGTGAAATCGATGGTATGCAGGCATTCATGTCAGGCAGCATAACAGCCAGCGGCGATATAATGCTGGCAACACGCCTTACTGATCTGTTCCCACTTTCTGGGAGTTAATACAATGGCCAATCGCAGACCTGAGACAGGATGGATTCCAGATGACATAAACCCGGACGGCTTCAAATGCATAACTGATGTATTGGATTACTGTACAAAGAATTATGGACCGAAACCTGCCTTCACCAGTTTGGGCTGTACATTAAGCTATACAGAACTTGCCGATAAATCCGCAGCATTTGCTACTTTTCTGCAAACGGAAACCAATCTCCAGCCTGGTGACCGAATAGCCATTCAACTACCTAATCTTGTGCAATATCCAGTAGTGCTCTTTGGTTCTATTCTGGCGGGGATGATAGTTGTTAATACCAACCCCCTTTACACTGCCCATGAGATGGAATATCAGTTTAAAGACTCCGGAGCAAAGGCACTGGTCATATATCAATGCATGGCTAATAACGCAGAAAAGATTCTAGCCAACACTGATATAGAGACGGTAATACTCACAGAAGCTGGAGATATGCATGGCTTTCTAAAACGGAACCTAATCAATTTTGTAATTAAGAATATCAAGAAGATGCAGCCAGCATTCAATCTACCAAAGGCACTATCTTTGGTAGATATTCTAAAAAAATTCGAAGGAAAGCAGCCGACCCCTGTTACCGCAACCTCGACCACAACAGCGGTTCTACAATACACAGGCGGCACCACAGGATTTTCTAAAGGCGCAGAATTAACTCACGCCAACCTGATCTCAAACTCACTACAGGCACTACCTCGGATAAAAACGTCAGGAGAAAACTGGTCAGAGACATCTATATCTCCACTGCCGCTCTACCACATATATGCCTTCACCCTTGCACAAGTCTGCATGATTTCCGGTGGTCATAGCGTATTAATTCCAAATCCAAGAGACATACCCGGTTTTATCAAAGAACTGAAAAAATGGCGAACCACCGCTTTTATTGGACTCAATACTCTATTTGTCGCGCTATGCCGTGATCCTGAGTTTTCAAAGATTGATTTCAGCAAATTATGCGTAACAGCGTCAGGTGGAATGGCGCTCACACATGACGCTGCCGATCAATGGAAAAAGGTAACTGGCTGCACTATTACCGAAGGTTATGGTCTTACCGAGACATCTCCTATGGTGACAATAAACCCACCAGGCGAACAGCAAATCGGCACAATTGGAACCGCCCTCCCTTACACCAAAATTCGCATCATCGACGCCTTAGGGCAAGATGTAGAAGAAGGAATGGATGGCGAGCTTTGCGTTTGGGGTCCACAAGTAATGACAGGGTATTGGCAGCACGAAGATGAAACAAATGCCTGCTTTACGGATGATGGATATTTAAAGACGGGTGATATAGCGGTACAGCATGTAGATGGATTTTTACATATTGCCGATCGGGCAAAGGATATCATTATTGTCTCTGGGTTTAACGTCTACCCTAATGAGATTGAAGGAGTAGCATCTAAGCATCCAGACATAGTCGAATGCGCAGCCATCGGTATCCCAGATGATTTAACCGGTGAATCGGTTAAGCTTTTTGTCGTCAGCTCCAGAGACGATCTGGATGCCACTGAGATTCGTGACTGGTGTCGAGGTCAGTTAACTGGATACAAAGTCCCAAAGACGATTGAGTTTGCTACTGAGCTTCCAAAAACAAATGTGGGGAAAATATTGCGTCGATCTCTAAGAGAAAACATCTTGTCGCAGGCAGAAGCTTAATGCCATTACCAAAGCCGCAAAGACGTCAACGCCACCACAGTAGATCAATCAGTTGCGATGGTTTCCTTCGTGAGGATGGCTTATGGGATATTGAAACGCAGATGACAGACATAAAATGCACATCTGTCGACGATAGCGAACGCGGATATGTTGCTGCCGGTGATGCATTTCACGATATTAGGCTTCGCGTCACAATGGATACCATGTTCAAGATACATGACATTCATGTATCTATAGAAGCATCACCATTTGCTGTCTGCCCAACCATTACAGATAACTATAGACAACTAATTGGAACCAGGATCACCAGGGGGTGGCGCTCAACAGTAAAAGAAACCGTGGGTGGAGCATCTGGCTGCACCCACATAAACGAGTTATTCCCTGTAATCGCAACAACAGCATTCCAAAGCCTATGGCCATTAAAAGATGAAACTTCATTAAAAGAAGGCTATGCGGTGATGTTAGACAGTTGCCATGCTTGGGCAAAAGATGGAGCTTTAGCAAGAAAGACTTTCCCTGAACCATATTCGGAAAACTCAGATTGACATTACGAGTCTAGCCTTAAGTTTTTAAACCAGACTTAGACAATCAAACCACATCTAACATATGGCGTTAACACGCTATTTTATTTACTAGTTAATAATTTCTAACAAAGGAGATGCGTGACATGTTGATGCAAGGTCAATCCATCCGCGTACAGACCACTGAAGATGGCATTTATGAGGTTGTATTCGACCGACAAAATAATGCTATTAATAAATTCGACCAAGCAACACTGGTTGAGTTAAAGCGGGCCGTTACCAAACTTGGTGAGGTGGACAATCTACAAGGAGTTATTTTTACCAGCACCAAAGATGCCTTTATTGTAGGTGCTGATATCAACGAATTCATGCAGATGTTTTCTGTTACTGAAGAAGAAATCTACCAGCACATTCTTAGCCTTAACAACATATTTAACGCAATTGAAGACCTACCCTGCCCCACCGTTACAGCCATCAACGGTCTTGCACTGGGCGGTGGCTTTGAACTCTGTCTTTCTACAGACTATCGTGTCATGGCCGATTCAGCCCAAGTTGGCTTGCCAGAAGTTAAACTTGGAATAAATCCTGGTTGGGGCGGAACATTCAGATTACCTAGACTGATCGGCATTGATAACGCAAACGAATGGATCTGTTCAGGCAGTCATAAACGGTCTGACGTCGCACTACAAGAAGGAGCTGTCGATGCAGTTGTTTCTAATGAACTGCTAAAAGATGCAGCTCTTGATCTAATAAAAAAATGCATTGCAGGAGAGATCGACTATAAGGCGCGTAGAACGGAAAAGACCAGTCCTGTAAAACTCAATCCAATCGAACTTACAATGGCTTTCGAATCCGCTAAAGGCGTGATAGGCGCACAGGCTGGACCACACTATCCTGCCCCGATGCAAGCCATAAAAACCATGCAAAAAGCGGTTACGCTTGATCGTACAGGCGCTATTGAAATTGAAGTAAAGGCGTTTGCCAAGCTAGCACGCACCGATGTTACTGCCGCTTTAGTAGGACTATTCTTGAAGGATCAATTCGTCAAGAAAGTCGCAAAGAAATATACAAAAGACAGCACCCCGGTATCTATGGCCGCAGTTCTTGGCGCTGGCATCATGGGAGGCGGAGTCGCCTATCAGTCAGCATCAAAAGGTACTCCCATCCTGATGAAGGATATTAATGAGCCAGCATTACAACTAGGCCTGGATGAAGCAACCAAACTACTATCAGGGCAACTCAAACGTGGCCGGATTGATACAAATAAAATGGCTAAGACTCTAACTCAGATCACCCCCACCCTGAGTTATGGTGATTTTAATCGCGCCGATCTTGTAGTAGAAGCAGTGATAGAAAACGTAACCGTAAAGAAAGCCGTACTTGCTGAAGCAGAGAAGGCATTGAAGGACGATGCCATCCTTACTTCTAACACATCAACCATATCCATTACCGAACTTGCTACAGCACTTAAAAAACCAGAAAATTTCTGCGGCATGCACTTTTTCAATCCGGTACACCGCATGCCTCTGGTTGAAGTTATTCGTGGCGAAAAAACTGGTGAGGCAGCTATTTCACAAGCCGTCGCCTACGCCAAAGCCATGGGGAAAACCCCAATCGTAGTCAATGACTGCCCAGGCTTCTTGGTTAACCGAGTGCTGTTTCCTTACTTTGGCGGGTTTTCCTCACTTGTGAACGATAGCGCAGATTTTCGCAATATAGACAAAGTGATGGAACGCTTTGGCTGGCCAATGGGACCTGCCTATCTGTTGGACGTAGTCGGTATTGATACCGCACACCACGCAGATGCCGTGATGGCTGAAGGTTTTCCTGACCGAATGAATCACCAGGGCGAAAACGCGATAGATAGAATGTATTCTCTCGGACGTTTTGGCCAGAAGAACAGCAAAGGCTTCTATCGTTATGAGAATGATAAAAGAGGCAAACTGCAAAAGCTAAATGACGAATCAGTCGATGAATTACTCAAAGACGTGACTGGTGATATCAAAAAATTTAGTGACGAGGAGATCATCGAGCGCATGATGATCCCACTATGTATTGAGACCGCACGCTGTATAGAAGAAAACATCGTAGCAAGTCCGGCTGAGGCTGATATGGCCCTAATCTATGGCATAGGGTTCCCTCCTTTCCGAGGCGGTGCTTTATATTACATGGATCAAATTGGTTTGGATGTATTTTGCGAAATGGCAACAAAATACGAGCACTTGGGTCCTCTGTACCAGCCCACTGATAAGATGAAATCCATGGCCAAAAGCGGCGATAAATACTTTCAGCAGGAAGGAGACAGATAATGAGTATGTCTATAAATGACGTGGTAATCGTCGACGGCGTACGTACCGCAATGGGTAAATCAAAGGCAGGAATGTACAGAAACGTTCGCTCCGAAGTATTGTCTGCTGAGGTAATCAAGGCACTACTGAAACGCAACCCTGAGGTTCGTCCAAGCGAAATTGAAGATGTGATATGGGGTTGCGTAAACCAGACTCTGGAACAAGGATTTAACATCGCCAGAAATGCATCCCTGTTGGCAGGTCTTCCTCATAATGTTTCCGCACAGACAGTAAATCGTCTATGCGGCTCATCTATGTCTGCCATACACATAGCCGCACAATCCATTGTTGCAGGCTACGGTGATATATTTATTGTGGGTGGAGCAGAGCACATGGGGCATGTACCCATGTCCCATGGCGTTGAAATCAATCCAGGACTCTCCAAACATGCAGCCAAGGCCGCTATGATGATGGGTGTAACAGCCGAGATGCTTGGAAAAATGAATGGCATCAATCGTCAAATGCAAGACGAATTCGGTGCGCGCTCTCACCAGCGCGCACATGAAGCGGCACTAAAAGGCTACTGGGACAAAGAGATCATTCCAGTGGAAGCCCATGATACAAATGGGTTCAAAATGATCGCTACCGCCGATGAGGTAATACGCCCTGAAACAACTGTAGAAAGCCTAGCAACTCTAAAGCCTGTCTTTATCCCAAAAGTTGGAACGGTAACAGCTGGAACCTCCTCATCACTTTCCGACGGCGCATCAGGCATGCTGATGATGTCTGAGCAGAAGGCAAAGGATCTGGGATTAACCCCACGAGCACGTATCAAAAGCATGGCAGTCGCAGGATGCGACCCATCAATCATGGGGTATGGGCCAGTTCCAGCATCACAGAAGGCCATGAAGCGCGCCGGTCTAAAAATGGATGATATCGATTACATAGAATTGAACGAAGCTTTTGCCGCACAAGGCCTTTCGGTACTCAAAAACCTCAACCTGCTCGACAAGATGGAAGACAAGGTAAATCTCTATGGTGGGGCTATTGCCTTAGGTCATCCGCTTGGCTGTTCTGGCACAAGGATCTCCAACACCCTTCTTAACGTCATGGAAAACAACGATGGAAATCTTGGTCTGGCTACCATGTGTATAGGTATGGGAATGGGAATATCTACCATATTTGAACGCATTAGCTAGTAGATGTCTCTATAGTAGGTATCTATGATTCTAATCATCGCCCTAATACGCTCGTAAAGTAATTAGGGCGATGTTTCACATAAAATACCCTGAAAATAAACAACAGATCTTTGGACCATTGACAACCAATCCATGTAACGGTAAAGTTCGCCGTCTCATCAGGTTGTGATGCTGTTTTTTTGGCAACCAAACCTCTGCCGAGGTGGTGAAATTGGTAGACACGCTAGCTTCAGGTGCTAGTGGGCTTTGGCCCGTGGAGGTTCAAGTCCTCTCCTCGGCACCAAATTATTTGTAGTCGATTACAGACCACATGAAATCATGAAAAGCACTGTTTTTGCAGTGCTTTTTTGTGTAATTCCTTGTGGATCAAGAATCAATAAGATATACCCGGTCAATCCTTATAAAATTGATTGGTTTTTATCGGTAGATGAGACAGATTGTAAAAACAAGAAATATTTATAAACCGTCTCCAGCAATCAAGCTTCCACCAGGTATCTCAGTAATCAATAGTAGATGGGGATATTCATTTCCTACCCTGAGATTTTGCAACTTCAGGTTTGTACCTTCTGCTTCATGCTTCTGTTCTGACTTTATGCCCATGTTGTTGACTCTGATTCTGTCTTCTTCCAGGCAGATTAGATTAGGCGGTGATTCAAGCAATTCAACCAGGCAACGCAGATATTCATAGGGATTGTTAAGGTTGTATATTTTTCCTGTTACTGGATTGCCGCCATCTGCCTTCGCCTTAAGTTCGTTGCGGCGTCTGATCGTTAATTGTAGCCGCAGGTAGTCAACCACACTTTCGAATAGTATACGCTTCAGATTCTGCCTAATGGCATCCTCACTGTCTGCCAATATCAAGAATTTATGATTTGTAATAACTACAGAGGTTTGTCTTACATCCCTGTGCAGGATTTCTCCCTTTAACTCATTCCCGAAGGACTCCTTTTCTTCACACGTCATGGACAATAGCGCAAAAACCGGCTCATCAGTAGCAACGGGGTGAGTTGTTATATATTCGCTAACTTCACTGCTTTCTCCGCAAAGCCTTAATAACTCGTTCATCCCGTTTAGGAAATGCCGTATTTGGGGATCATATACAAAGTTGTGCTGGGAGAGTGTGACCGCACCGGGCAGGCGATCGACTATTCCACAAATATGTTCTAACAGGCCTCTTACGCCCGACCGCAGTTCTTTTTTGTAATTGTGAATTGCACGTATTCGGGCGTCAGTACCATCTACGAATAGGTCTACAGCATCGCCAGTATGTTTGGCATCATATTCATCAGATATTTTGCCGTCAGCATCAGTTCCTAGCAGTTCAGTTAACTGTTGCCAATACTCCTGAAAAAACGCACGTAATGCTGACGCCTCTACGACTCGTCTCTCAATAGCCATTGATAACCTCGTCGTTTTTTTGTTAGGGCCTATGGATAACCATGCATGACCAATCTATGGCTATCATAGATTGCTCTACATCCCTGTAGATATATTCTCACGCACCAGATAGTTCTAGTTACATGTGGTACTCAGCGTCAGGTGTACACTTGAATTCAAAACCACAGGTATTCTCATCACCCTTGCAATAAAATTCCTCACCACCATTACCGCACTTATCTACTTTACAGTCGTGATCTGACATGCAGATCTTTTTATGGGTAGGACAGATGTGGTTGCTGTGTTCGCATGCATCTCCGGCGCAACCTCCTTTTATAGAACCATCAAATTCATCGTCAATTTTTCCCAGGCGCTTAAAATGCTCGACGCTATCTTTTAGCTTTTTATCTGACATAACTTTACTCCCTATTGTTTGAGGCCATGCCTCCCATAGTCAGTCTGATTGCACCAGACATCCTTTTATAACCTTAGATACTTATACAATTTTTCTGTATCACTATCTGAAAATTGGCTGAGTATCCATATGCATATTTTAAATTTGTGGCGCTCTACTTCACAGCGATTATCTAGTGCCAGGTACTGATCGAATTTTTCAGATGTATAGCTGTCAGCAAAACATCCACCACCACACACGTTTCTTATTTCACATTCTTTGCAGCGATCAATTGTATCAACCTGTTGCGCATAATCTATCCCTGGTTTTGTTGCGAATATCTTATCGTCAAAGATATTTCCCATTGATGTCTCTTCCTCACCAAGCAGTTTATAACAGGAGTGTACAGTTCCGCTTGGTGAAACGCTCAGGCCATTTAGACCGATGCCACACCCCACCGTAAACAACTGTTTGGTTAGCAGTATTTTCAGATAGTGGTTAAAAGTGTCAAAAGATAGATGCTTTCCTGCCTTTACTCGCTCTATAAACTGTTGCGCCAGTCTTTCATATGATTTAAGCAGTCTTTCTTGTTCTTCGCCTTTAATTGCTGATTCGTCCGGACCGGTTACGACGCTCATCTTATTGCTGAAGAACCCCATTCCATGAACACTTTCCATTACTGCGTCTATCTCTGGACATGTATTGGTTATTGTTAATCGAGAACCCATTGCAAGGTCGTTTTTTGCTGCCAAAGCAAGGTTACTGGCCACTTTTTTAAAGGTACCTTTTCCATTACGAAAACGTCGGTGTGAATCGTTTATGGATTCTCCACCGTCAATACTTATCAAAGGCGTAATATCATTTTCTTTAAGAAAGATTATTATCTCTTTTGTCAGAAGGCTGGCGTTGGTGGTAATACCAAACCCAAGACGCTTGGGATCATTCTTGAATAGATCTCGACCGTATCTTACAAGCTGTTTAATCATACCGAAGCGAATAAGAGGTTCGCCTCCAAAGAAGACCAACGAGTATTCAGGCTGTGATTCATCTTGCTTCTGTTTTTGTAGAAGCATATTTCGATGCAGGATATCAAGACTACGTTTTCCCACCTTAAAGGCAAGCTCCTCATCCTCTGCTTTACCTAAGTAGTTTTTACCGAAACAGTACTTACAATTGAAGTTACAATTATTTGTTATGCCAAAGGTGATCTCGGTGATACGCCGACTTACGTCCATCCTTTCATTTTTCACATCCCTGGCGGACAAGTTGAAGAAACCACGTTCTTTAAGGCCGGACATTTGCTCTGATACTGTCAGGTCATCAATATCTCTATCTGTAATTGATTTATACGCCTGCTCTGATATAGCAAAGATTGAAGCACTGGTTGAATCAAACAGATAGTAGTTGCCGGCAACAGAGTAGGCCGTCATAGCATCATCTACAGATGTACGAATAATCTCTTTTAACATGGTCCGTTACCAACACTGGAAAGGTGAACAACAATAATAATAGATATACTGCGATCATAGTTATTGCTGTTAGCGGTCAACTTATTTCTATCCATAATTATATTTATTGCTATACACAGTGGGCGATTATTATTTTTTGTGTCTGTAGCACTCACTCGACCATGGCATCTTACAGCTATCCCTGGAATAAGTTATTACATATTTACAACCGTGTTAGTATTATCCATATAGATGATTCTCCTTAACATAATCTTATTCGTCAACCATCTGATGTTATCGAGGATACCCCATTATGAGTGGAACTCAATTATTTTTAGATTAAGGGTCCAAGATAATTCTTCATAATACAAAAAGCTACATCCGCCCATGGGGTCGTGCAAATCCTGTGATTCTGGCTCTTTTCATAAACCAGTTACCTGAGTCAAAATGCAGTTCCATAGAGAGTGTATAGAGGTCTGAACCTTCATCAACTGCCAACAACCAGGCCGTAGAATCTTTATACAATAGCTCCAGCTCTGGGAATAGCTGTTCCTTTTTTGCAATAAGAAAATTCATCTTTACGATAGCGGTCTCTTCATTTTCAGAAAGCTTTACTGCTGGCTTGGGATAGAGAATACGAAACTTCCCATAACGTTTGAGTATTACGAAGAGTATTCTTTTTACTTCTTTCTTGGTGTGATTACCAGGGCCAGCCGTGAAATCATCTCCGGTTAGATCCATCATCCCGCCAAGATCATGGGCCTCTGCTAGCTCTATCCCTTTCTGGACAAACTGGTACAAGGCCTTCTCTCTTCCAGTCTTAGAGCAAGAAGACAGAGCTGTGAGAAAAAATATTAAACAGAGTGTTGATATTAGTAATTTTCTGGGCGAATTCTGCATTGGTTAACTGTTTAGGTTATCAAGATATTCGATGATCATACTTCTTGTTTCGCCGATATCTTCATATATGGTGCCATGGCGTGTGGATTGGATTATCTCTAGGCGCTTATCCTTACTACCCAGTTTATCCATAACTATATTTGCACTTTCCGGTTGCACTACCGGATCATGATCCGCCTGAATAATAAGCGCAGGACAGTGCACACTCCCTAGCCTGTTCTCCAATTGACTAACCATCATTCGTAGTTCAAACAGCGCATGGATTGGCATGGAGCGGTAATTGATGTTTGGATGCTCTGTTTTGTTATTGTACCTAAACGGCAAAATACCCTCATAAGAAGGAAGCCATCTGGAAAGCTTGTTTGCAGTATGCAACAAGGGGACAAACACCATATTTTTATTTACAAATTTTATCGGCACGGATATTACTGCCACGCCCGCCAAACCATCAAGTTGTTCTGACGCCAGCAATAGTGAAAGAGCCCCACCTGTAGAAAACCCAATTAGACAAACTTGGCTGCAATAAGCAGACATAATCTCGTATGCCTCACGTACAGAACTCAACCAATCTTCCCAGCTTCTCTCTCGCAAATCCCAGGGGGACGTACCATGCCCTTTCAGGCGTGGACCGATTACTGGGTAACCCTTAACTGAAAGTTGTTCTCCAAACTCTCTAACCTCTGCTGGAGTCGCCAGAAAACCATGTGTCAGTACTATACCAAGATCTTTATGTTTGCTTGGAATGATCAAAAACGGCTCGCCACTCTCCGTTGCAGTCTCCAGTTGATTGATTACTTTATATTGTGGTTTATCAAAAATATTCTTATCCCACGAATAGGATAATTGCATATCGTTATATTTATGTTTTGCTATCTCTTTAGCGTCCAGCTTCCGTAAATTTGAGATGGCCTTTGCTATTACTTCGCGCAGACCTGCAACTGGTCTGGCTTCATTCGCATAAATCTCCACCATATTTTCAGTTCTGATAATATCAAAATCATGTTCGGCACAGAGTTTGGGGAGAAATATATACCGACCATCTCTCAGCTCAATCAACTCTAGTTGTGCAGACGTCTTGAAAAATTGTCTCAGGCCATCGCACTCTCCTGTCAGTATTCCAACGTAGGCATCTGGATTTCTCAGACTACGATGCAGATTGATGTGCTCTACTTCCTGAACATTCTTAACTGCCAAATACAACATGCTATGAAAGGAGTGAAAATCTACATCTGGTATCCCGTTCTCAAGATGATTGTAGATAATCAATGCGGCAAGGTGACTCAGGTTTATAGTAACCTCGCCATAGATTGCACACATATAGCTGTCACGCAGTTTTAGGGAATTGCGATGAATTCGAGCAGAGAGATATCGACGCTCTATTCCGCTTTTCGACGGGTTTGGTACTAGCAAATCATCCAGCGTCTTTATGCATCTTGTACAGCGTTGCGTAATCAAGCGCTCCCAGCCTTTCCAATAATTTTCTGTGTGGATTATATCCCCTAGATGAATATCCATATCTGTATTTTTAAGCAGGATATTTCCCTCTATCAACAACTCTTCAGACAGACGTTTGCTTATGCCTTTGTTAAACAGCTCAACTCCACGGCGCAGGATATTGTCATCCACTCGCATTGGGTAAAAGGTTATATTCGCTGGGACTATTGTCGATGCGCGCTGTATGGCCGCAAATAACTCATCCCTGTCTGCAAACTCTAAAGCATTCATCCAATAGTTGATGCTTTCCTCGTCATTACTATTAAACGCATGCTTGATTGATTGTTTAAGTAGATCAACCTTAAGTGATAGAACCGCAGCTCCGGTATGATGCTTGCGACGTTCTTTTGAACTCCTGGAGTAGATACTAAAGCGTCCCTTGTTATCATAAACCCGTCGATCTTTTACCATCCCTCCTTCCGGGAAAATAATCACCTTACGTCCACGCAGAATCTCAGCGGCTAGAAAAGGCATAAGTTTTGGGTATTTGTTTGGGACAGCGCCAACACTTAGCAGGAAGTTGGAAAAGGAGTCATCCTCTTTGAAAAACTCTTCAGCAGCGATAGAACGGCAATACGATCCATTCTCTTCGTAAATAAGGTATTGCGGAATAAATGTTTCAAAGCGAGCAAAATGGTTAAATAGAAAGATCTCACCATCTGCAATCTGGCCCTTATCATGGTGTAACTTTATATTTACACTCAGTAGGCGCTTGATGATAGAGACAATTCTAACCGACCACTGATATGTTGAAGTATTTATTGCTAGATCATCAAACCCTTCCACAAAATATCACTCCCACATGCGACTACATAGCGAACAGTCAACCTCTTTAGCATATCATCAAAAAATCGAGTATCAGAGTATCAACAGCCTTCAGAACTAATTTGATCAATTAATGTAGAGTTGGTTCGGTTTCAGATTATGCCGCCAATTAGAACTGGTCAAGACATAATATCGTTCCCTTTATACTAGCGTATTATTGAACCAGTCTTTTGTTGTGGATTATTGGCAGACACGTCAGAGCCAAGGAGTTAAGTTACAAACCAAGAAATAAGTGTGGGGCTAGCTCTAATGGCTAGAGATACATCAGAATATGATGTTTAACATCACCATCATTACTACAAGAAATATGATTGTCATAACACTGCCAGCACGAATGAAGTCAGGCACGCGATAACCGGCCGGGCCCATGATCAAAGCATTTACTTGATGGGTAGGAATTAGAAAAGAGTTGGATGTTGCAATTGCTACTGTAAGTGCAAACACAGCCGGATCTGCGCCCACACCTATGGCGATGTTAACCGCTAGTGGAACCAATAGAACTGTTGCTCCAACGTTGGACATGACCAGGGTAAAGAAGGTCGAAAGTATGGCTACGGCGGCCTGTATAACCCAGACCGGCATATCACCAACCAGTAGTAAGGTCTGACCTGCAATCCATTTGGCTGTACCGGTCTGTTCAACCGCCAGACCAAGAGGTATCAGACTTGCTAGCAAAAATACGGTTTTCCAGGATACTGCCTGATAGGCCTCATCAATCTTTAATACTCCGGAGAGTATCATTCCAATCGCACCTGTAAGCAGAGCGATTGATAAACGTATATCTGTGAATAGCACCAGAAACAGGGCTATACCAAAGAACAAACCTGCCCACCCAACCTTGGTAGGACGCAATTCTTCCCTTGGGAACTCTGTGGTAATTACGACGAAATTACGGTCTTTTTGCAGACGGGCAAGATTCTCCCAGGTCGTGTGTACCACCAGGGTGTCGCCAACATGAAAAGGCATGGACCTGATGTTGTCACCACTGCGCAGGGTCTCTCCATCCCGATGCAATGCGATCATACTCAGACCATAGGTCTTGCGCAGCCAAACCTCGCGAGCATTCTGCCCAATCAGTTTGGAGCCAGGTGGAATAACTACTTCTGCAATACCGGCCTTGGTCGCCGCCAAGGATTCCACAAAGGTTCTCAACTCCGAACGCAATTTTAGATCGTATTTGTGTATAAATGTCTCGATATGGATATTTGTGGCCACAATACCCAAGACCATGCCAGCCTCTATCTGTGTGTCATAGGCTACTGCTCCAGGCCCAACCATACTTGCCTGACCGCTGCGCTTTACACCAATTGCCCTAACACTATATGTGCTTTCTATCTCACCTAGAAGTCGTCCAACAAGATCACTTTGATCTGGAACAACGACCTCAAACAAACAGGGCTTGATTCCATATAATTGATGAAAATACTCCATGGCATCACCGCCACTGGGGCTACTCTCACTTTCAGTGGTTGGAAGCACCTTGCCTCCGGCCAGCATAAAATAGATAACGCCAGCCGCAACCAACATCAACCCAATCGGGGTAACCGAGAACAACCCCAAGGTACTCATCTGTTGATCTGCTGGCAGAGCAGTGTTTGAAGTTAGAATAAGATCGTTCAGCAGAATCAGGGGAGAAGATCCAACCATGGTCACAGTACCACCCAGGATGGCACAAAAGCCCATTGGCATCAGCAGTCGGGACATCGGCAATCCTGATCTTGCAGAAATTCGGGATACCACCGGGATAAACAGCGCCGCAGCACCAACGTTCTGCATGAAGGACGAGATGATGGCTACCGTACTTGAGATGATCGGGATTATGCGCTTCTCTTCGGTACCTCCGATCTTAAGAATAAATGCAGCTACCCGCCCCATTACACCGGTCTTATCCAGTCCAGCACCGATAATCATTACAGCAATTATTGAGATAACCGCATTACTGGAGAAACCATCGAACAGATGTTGGGAATCGACCAGTCCCTTCTCCAGCCCCATCACCGGCGCTAGAAGCGAGGTCAACCCAAGCAGAACCATGATGCAGATGGCAGCAACATCAACATCAACAACTTCAAACGCAAACATATATATGGTTAGAAGAAGAATTGCCGTGACCCAGGCAATCTCAATGGTAGGTTCTTCGTAAGCGAGCATTACAGCAAGCATCACGAAGATAGCGATAGATGCCAGCCGTTTTTTGATAAGCTGCTTGGTTGTGGCTTTTTCTACTGGTTCGCTCATTACCCTTACGACTTTTTTACGGTACTGCCCTGTTAATCTAAAGCGCGGTGCTACGCATCATATAGATCTTAAAAAATAACGACACCGGATAGTTTTTATAGGGTGATTATTTTCCCTGCTAATACTGACCAGAATTTCTTCTCAAGATCCTGTATATAAATCTGTAACTGAGCCGACAATCCTACGTCTGCGCTGCTCATAGATATAGAACAACCCATAAGCCCGTCACGGCAAACCGATCTTGGAATCAAATTCTACATCAGCTTTGTTACGATAGGGGCTATACGGGATGAACTGGACAATGGAAAGTAAATCTTTTGATTCAGCCAATTACAGAACAATAAAACCCGCATAAAACAATGTGGTTATTATTACAGAACGTTAAACAACTTTCACCTGCTTGTAAGACTTAAAACAGAATAAAACGAGATTTAATCCGGTTAACCAACCAAAATCGGAAATGTGATTTAAATGGAGATGATCTTCTGCCGGCCACTGCTCCCCAGCATCCTATCCAGATGCATCTCCACAGATTGCTCCAAGCTGATCTCTCCACGCAACACAGCAGCCTCATAGTTACGCATCCAAGGCGCAATCAATCCTCGCGAATGGCGCAGTTCCATGAGCATGATTCTGGTTATGGGACCACCCGCATCCATAAATCCACTTTTTTTATAGTCAATCTCTGTAAACACCCGATCATAATCCAACCGAATGATCTCTGCGTGCCAACGCCCGCGGGAAAAACTCAGTTGTATGTATGAGGGACGATAGTCACGATCAAACGGCGAACCCACGGAGCCACTATTCACAACCATGGTGCCGTTAAACTCCCGCATAAACGGCCAATGAGTATGGGATGTTATGAACAGATTCTTCTTGTCACCTAACTTATCTGGAAGTTCACAATCTTCTGTTCTTGGTGTTATCCCATCACGATTACCCAAACGGGTTCCATGGGTGATATGCAGGGTTCCACCCTCAAGATCATCCAGATCAAGGCTGTCATCCCAAGCTACAATGCGTTCCACTTCCTCACCCAGCTGGGCATAGGTCCAGTGCGTAAATCTACGTATCTCATATACCGGGCCACTAGTCGGCTCATCTGGTCCGCCACAAGCCAGGACAAAGCACTCATGATTGCCCTTGAGAAAAATGCTCTCAGGATAGCTTTGTAATACCATCTGGAGCACCTGCATACTGCAGGGACCACGATTGATCAGATCACCATTTACTATCACCTTATCCGGCTTCCACCGCTCAATATCGTCCAGCACTACCTCTAGCGCCGGACTATTGCCGTGGACATCAGATAAGACTGCGATCTTCATTAATACCCTGTGATTGCTCTTGAGGCGACTGACGTCAAGAATATAATTCTCGATTTAGCCGAAGAGGGGAACATATACCTCGCAAGGATCAAACCAGTGTTACAGTCATAAATTCTACTAGGTAAGTGAGAATTATCAATGATTCCGAGTAATTTACTTGGTTTAATAGCGCAGCTCTCGGGAGAGTTCGGAGTGAATCCATCTCGTATCATCACTGACTCTCCTGATAGTCCCCATGACAATTTATTGAGTGTAGTACCAGTTAACACTAGCCAGCTGCCTAATCCTATCTCCCTCCTCGTTTATCGGGCAGCTGGCTTCTCTTTTTCTTTTATTCGTAACACAAATTAACTTACAGAGAAAAATCTGAATCCGACTCAATAGTTGTTTGGTTAGATTTCCTATGGGGTCTTTCAACCAATATCCTATAATGTGCTTATCCCAATTCCACACTAGGATTGAAAACCGCCATGAGCATGGAACAAGACCAAATTTTGGCACTGGATAAAAGCATAGTCTGGCACCCATATAGTTCGATTGGTTCCGACCTGCCGTTATTTTCCGTTGCATCTGCTAATGGCGTGCGCCTGCATCTGAGCGACGGGCGTGAACTAATTGATGGCATGTCATCCTGGTGGTGCGCCATACATGGCTACAACCATCCGGTTATGAACCAGGCTATCCAAGAACAGTTGAAAAGCATGTCTCATGTGATGTTTGGCGGCCTTACCCATCAGCCAGCAGTAGAGTTGGCGGCAAAGCTGGTGGAACTTACCCCTAAACCTCTACAGACTGTATTCTTTGCCGACTCCGGATCAATATCCGTAGAAGTCGCCATGAAGATGGCAATCCAGTACTGGTATTCAAAGAAGAAGCCGGAAAAAGATCTCTTTCTAACCATTCACAACGGATATCATGGTGACACCTTCGGAGCCATGTCTGTATGTGACCCTGTAAGCGGTATGCATTCTATTTTCTCAGGGGTGCTGGCCCAACAGTTATTTGCTGATTCCCCGACTTGTGGGTTTGGTGAGCCTTGCAGTAAACCTGACATCTCTCCTCTTGCTGATATGCTCGAAAAGAATCATCAACAGGTTGCCGCCGTTATCCTGGAACCTATCGTACAGGGCGCAGGTGGTATGCGTTTCTACTCAGCAGATTACCTAAAGCAGGTACGAGATCTGTGCGACAAGTTTGATGTGTTACTGGTATTAGACGAGATAGCTACAGGTTTCGGACGCACCGGCAAGATGTTTGCCTGTGAACATGCTGGGATTTCCCCGGATATCATGTGTGTCGGCAAGGCTCTCACTGGTGGCTATATGACATTGGCGGCCACTCTCACCACCAGAGATATCAGTGATGTTATAAGCAGTGGTCAACCTGGCCTGTTCATGCATGGACCCACCTTTATGGCCAACCCTCTGGCCTGCTCTGCTGGTCTGGCAAGCCTGCAACTTTTAACTGAGTCTCCCTGGCATCTACGCGTCACCAGAATTGAGATGGGACTACGACAAGGTCTGGAACCATGCAGAGATCTTGCTCAGGTTGCTGATGTTCGCGTATTAGGGGCTATCGGTGTGGTTGAGATGAAAAATCAGGTTGATATGAAAACGATCCAGCCCGCACTTGTCGAAGCCGGGGTATGGGTACGACCATTTGGCAAATTGGTTTATCTGATGCCGCCCTACATAATCAACGAGAAAGATCTCGGCAAGCTGACCGCTGCTGTGCGGAGCGTTGTATCTAGTATTACCTAACGCAGTTTAGAGACAAGCTCAGGAGTAGGAAAACAGCTGGGACTCTGGCCGTTTTTTCTCTGCCATTCCCCGATGGATCGACGGGTCTTGTATCCTGGCAAACCGTCTGCACCACCCACATCATAACCTTCACTTTCTAGCTTGCGCTGCATCCGTGAGATGTCCGAGCGCAGCATCTTTCCCACATCGCCCCATGTCCCGCGGAATGCGCTTGAATTATATGCAATTCTGTCTCCCAGATTCCCAATAAATAGCGCATATAGATCCGAGTTGTTGTACTCCTTCAACACATAAAAATTTGGAGTGACAATAAACTTCGGACCAAATATCCCGGCTGGGACCAACAACATCCCGCTGGCATCCAACTCACGCTTTGGAAATGACTTACCATTTATCCGCCTGATACCCTGACTCACCCACTGTCTAATAGCACGCGCTCTATCCGGTCCTTCCTGGCCGCAGAACACCTGTGGCTGTAAAGATGCCTCAAATCCCCAATCACGACCTGTCTGCCAACCGGACCTAGCCAGATAATTTGCGATAGACGCAAAGGTATCCGGGACCGAATTCCATATATCGGCATGTCCGTCTCCATCAAAATCAACCGCATACTTTAGATAAGCCGATGGCATAAACTGAGGCTGCCCCAAAGCCCCAGCCCAAGAACTACGCATAGAATCTTTATTAATATCGCCACGTTGCAACATCTGCAAAGCAGCTATAAGCTCTCGCCTAAACAAATCTTTACGGGTGGACATGAAGGCCTTGGTTGCTAACACAGGTATTGCCGAATGGGACATCCTGGCACGTCCAAACCCAGATTCCCTCCCCCATATGGCCAAAATAATATGGCCTGGTACACCATAGGCCTCCTCTACCTTTTTGAGTGTGTCTGACCACTCCTTTGACAAGGAGCGACCAGACGCGGCTAGTCTGACCAAATGTTTTTCTGAGAAATATGGCGCAGGTGATCGAAATTCTGACTGGCTCTGCTTGCGCTCACTAGGTAGCTTTGTTCCTGGCGGAACCAGATCTGGCAGATTCCATTGTAGCTCCATACCAGAAAGCGCATGCTCAAATATTTTGGGAGATATACCTTTGCCCTTGGCCTCTGGCCAAAGGTCTTGCTTAATCCATGCGCTAAACAATTTAGCCGTACTTGCCTTGGATGCAGCCATTGTCGGCATAGCAATAACAAGCGTCAGAACAAGCAAGAGCGTGATTTGCAACTGCGTGCGTAGTTTAAAAAAAGATATCATCAAGTCTTTAATAATGCTGCCAGTCCAAGAATCATTATGCATGCTATCAAACAGCACTGCTATTTTCGCTGCAGCATATAGATATGCTCCGACAATCTGCTTAGACCACTTTCCTTATACCTATCGGTGTCCTTCAGAAGATCTTGGCAGTGAAGTTTGGTGAGTAAAAAGTCTTGGCCAAACAGTTCATTCACTTCTTTTTCTGGAACTGAATATGGAGGACCTTTCATCTCAATTTGAGGATAATCCATCGCAACCAGAAGAATTGAGCAACCTTTTTGTAACACATTGGCCAAGATCTTGGCATAAAGCTTACGTTGGTATGAGTTTAGAGCAACAAGAGAAGCTCGGTCATAAACTGCCGCAATCCCTTCTAAATATTCAGCTGTTAGCTTAAAAATATCTCCTAACAAAAGAGTGTAAGTTTTGGCCTGAAAAACCTGGAAGGACTCTGTTTTTTCATACGTCGGTATCAGGTTCTGTTCTGAAAAGAATTCATCGATCGCTTTAGAGCTGAGCTCAACCCCAACCACAGAATGTCCCTGCTGAGCCAACCAGACCATATCCAGACTCTTACCACACAGCGGAACAAAAACTCGTGAATCAGTTGGCGCATCGAGTCGGCACCAATGCGATAGCAGATACTCGTTGACCTCATCATGATGCCAAGCGATATCACCTTCCTCCCAGCGGTTGAGCCAGAAGTCCGTAAACTTTTTTTCTATCTGCTTATTGGAATTAGGCATTATCGAATTATGTATTATCCAATCAAAAGCCGGTAGTACAGGCTTTAAACATAATTCAATCTCTAGGGAAAGCACACTGGCCAATCAAGGCCAGTGTGTAGTGGTGTAGATCAGGCGTCAAACGGATTGCGTAGAATCAAGGTCTCAGCACGATCTGGGCCAGTAGAGATTACATCAATTGGAACACCACACAGCTCTTCCACCTTTTTCAGGTAGTCGCGGGCTGCCTGCGGCAGATCGTCAAGGCTTTTGGTTCCGATAGTGGACTCAGACCAGCCTGGAACTTCAATATAGACTGGCTCGCATTTCTCGAAGAGATCGGCACCAACAGGTGGTGCATCCACTTCTTGCCCGTCCAACTTGTAGGCCACGCAGATCTTGATCTTCTCCAGACCGTCTAGAACATCCAGCTTGGTCATGCAGATACCGGTTACACTGTTGATATCTAGGGAACGTCGCAAAGCGACAGCATCAAGCCAGCCACAGCGGCGTTGACGGCCAGTGGTGGCACCAAACTCATGGCCTTTTTCTCCCAGATATTTGCCTACATCATCAAACAATTCTGTGGGAAAGGGGCCGGAACCTACCCGTGTGGTATAGGCCTTTACGATACCCAGGATATAGTCCAAATGACATGGTCCCACGCCACTGCCACTAGAGGCACCACCAGCCGTGGTGTTGGATGAGGTCACATATGGGTAGGTACCATGGTCGATATCTAGAAGCGCGCCTTGGGCACCTTCAAACATTATGTTCTCACCAGCAACACGCATCTTGTGCAAAGTACCTGTTACATCTTCCAGCATTGGCAGAATTCTCTCGGCATGAGCCAGAGACTGGTCCAGTACCTGATCATAATCAACTGCCTTGGCTTTAAAGTAGTTAACCAAGGTAAAGTTGTGATATTCCATCACTTCATGCAAACGATCCTGGTAATGACCCAGATCCTGCATCTCGCCCAGCCTGATTCCACGGCGGGATACTTTGTCTTCATAGGCCGGACCAATTCCACGGCCGGTAGTACCAATCGCCTTATTACCACGGGCCGCTTCGCGCGCCTGATCGAGAGCAATGTGGTAAGGCAGTATCAATGGGCAGGATTCGCTTATGCCGAGTCTACTCGACACTGGAACGCCATTTTGCTCCAGCATGTCCAGCTCTTCCAACAGGGCCTCTGGTGAAAGCACTACCCCGTTTCCTATCAGGCAACGTACATTCTCTCGAAGAATACCGGAAGGGATAAGATGCAAAACCGTCTTTTTGCCATCAATTACCAGCGTGTGTCCAGCATTATGCCCACCCTGGAAACGGACAACCGCCTGTGCGCGATCGGTAAGAAGATCAACAATCTTACCCTTGCCCTCGTCACCCCATTGGGTTCCGATAACTACGACATTTCTACCCATGCTTTTTTCTCTGTTTTGAATATGTTTCTAGTATTGTAAGGTCTGCTCAAGCAGCCGTTAGTGTCCAGTTCCCATCCTGACTTGTAAGGACAGTATCACACCCCATTTCAGTGGGAGACCCGGCCTGACCGGGTAGCCCCATAACAACCTTTTTACCCTCTGTTCGCAACTTTGCGATGGCCTGATATTGGCCTGGATCATCCGACCAAGGTGCGAATATACCACTTTTAGCTAAATGTTCCCCATCCTGTTTCAGGTGCATCAACAGTTTCAGGTCCGAGCTGAAACCACAGGCCGGGCGAGCTCGACCAAAGGCCTCGCCAATGTCATCGTAACGACCACCTCGGGCAACCTCCTGTCCCAATCCCGGAACGAAAGCGGCAAATACAACCCCGGTATGATAGTGATAGCCACGCAGTTCTGCCAGATCAAAATGCAGTGAAAGTTCCGGTATACGTTTTTTCACAAGTTCGGCTAGCCGCATAAGATCAGTCAGGGCAGTCTTTACATCCAGATTTGCGTTGGCAAATAGCTGCTTGGCCTGATCCAGGGCGTTGTCTCCACTCAACTCCGGCAGGGCAATGAGCATACGAGCCTTATCTTCCCCAATATTCAATTCTCTGACTAGAGATTCAATCTCTGGAATCGCCTTGCGCTGCAAGGCATCAAATAGATCCATCTCACTTTTTTCATCCAGCCCGGCTTGGCGTACCAGACCACGAAATATTCCTACATGTCCTAGATCTATATAGATATCTTCCAGTCCAGCCAGTTTCAGCGATTCCATCATAAGACAGATGATCTCAAGCTCACCTTCAACCCCGGAATGGCCATAGAGCTCCGCACCTACCTGTAACGGGGCGCGGGATCCGGCAAAGCCGTCACTTTTGGTATGCAGGACAGTACCCGCATAACAGAGACGGGTTGGATTTTCATCCCGTAACTGGTGGGCATCTATGCGCGCGGCCTGGGTAGTAATATCCGCGCGAATTCCCAGGGTACGACCGGTTATCTGATCCGTTACTTTGAAGGTCTTCAGATCCAGATCACCACCGGTATTTATCAACAGAGATTCCAGATACTCCACAAACGGCGGGAAGATCAACTCGTAGCCCCATCTTGAATACAGATCTAGCAGATTGCGACGCAACTGCTCCACAACTGCGGCCTGGGGTGGAAGTACTTCATCTACGCCTTCCGGCAAAAGCCAATTTTCTCTTCGCATTATATGAGCCTGTCAGGGTATATGCTGACGTTAATTTACCAGGTAGAGCATAGCAACACCTATTGCCATGCTGACTAAACCACTGATTCGCAGAGAGCGATCATCCATATCACTCATGGTTCGCAATATGTTACGCATAGCACTCGGATTAAGGAACGGTAGTATTCCCTCGATTACCAATAGCAGTGCCAAGGCAGCCAACAGATCGTGCCACATAATTCCTCCCAAAAAAATACCGGGCGTTTACCGCCCGGCTGATGTTTCAAGAGATTGATTCAGTTACGTAAAGCCTGGTTAGACTAACGCCATATCAGGCTCTCAACAGACCTATTTCTCTTCTGTCTTCTGGTTGAAGTACTTGAAGAACTCTGAATCAGGCTTTATTACCATCATATTGTTACTGGCAGCAAATATTGTACGGTAGGCTGCAAGGCTGCGATAGAAGGCATAGAACTCACTATTGGTCTCATAGGCCTTGGCATAGATAGCGGCTGCTTTGGCATCGCCTTCACCACGCAGTCTCTCTGCATCCCTAAAGGCATT
>RRYU01000333.1_pt1 | contig 58063 bp, 57 predicted proteins | sample 2162651 | NCBI WGS metagenome assembly RRYU01 (sample SAMN10267283, study PRJNA491782) | microbial mat metagenome | isolation source: biomat in the production well | place: Japan: Minami-Kanto gas field, natural gas well KTG3 | collected 2017-06 | reverse complement strand
GGGGGGGAAGGAGGTGGCGTGCCATCATTCGAACAGTCAGCTCAAGGCGACCGGCGAGAGGAATATCTAGACCATCACGTTTACGGGAGCAAGGGGGCTCTATGTGTCCAGGCAAACTTCAAGGAGAAGCATGGTCTACACACGATAGCCGTAGATGCCGCGCCTTCGGCTGGAATCAGAAAGTATGCCTGGGACAAAAAAATCCGTCTCCAGTTGACGCAGAGCGAACTCCCTGAGTTTTTTGCTGTCGTTGCGGGAATGGCGCCGTACTGCAAGTTAAACAATCACGGGGCCGGCAACAATAAGGCTCTTGAGATCAGGGATCAGGGAGATAGTCTTTTTGTTCAGGTCTACGGACCGGGGCAAAGCGTATCGGTAAAAATTCTGCCCAGCGATACTTACTATGTCTCTCAAATCATCATGAGGCAGATGCTACGGAATGCCCCTTGGCTGGATTCTGTGGGGTTGATGAGCCTGGTACGATCAGTAGTAGCTAACCGCATGCCGATGGATCCTAAGGCACAGCAAGGACATCGATATCAAAATCAACGCTAAATCTGCCATCGCGATAGTAAAAAGACAGGGCTTGCCGTTAGCACGACAAGCCCTTTTCTGGGTGTTTAGTTTTTTACAAACATCAAAACTTCACCTCGGTGAAGAATCAATGGAACATTAAGCACGGTGCCCTTTCCAGTCGTTATATACCTTGTTTTGATTGAATTAGGGAGGTAAAGGTAGGCCCACTCGGGCAAATGTTTTGACATGGCGAGATAAACTTCAAGATCGGGCAGGAGAGGACGTGTATTGGCTTTTCTGTTGATACCAGAAACAACTGGATGGAAGGCTGCCTTTTTGATGAAAAGCCAAGAGGGTTGATGTCCTAAAAAGTCCGGGGCAATCCCTTTGTAGGGGCGGGCCTCTTCAACCTTATTTGCTGTATATGGGAAATCATACCGACAAATCACCTGTTCGGAATCACACATGCCGCCCGAAACCCTAAAACCCTTGAACTCATAATCAACACCTGGAACTTTCTGAATCTCATAAGAGGGGCTTATTGCATATGGAGGTTTGACTTGCGTTTCTTCTAAGCCTTTTTGGAGGGCCTCTCGGACAATTTTCCCGAGAGTATTTATTGCCTCTGTCGAAGACGATGCCATTTGTTCTGGCATCCAAGCATACAGGGCAGGCAAGGTGCGCCTATCGGTTTCACCAGTTGCATTCCAGGACATGATCGACATGGGGATTGATGCCAATCCCAACTGATTGAGGTCGGACAAATACTGAACTGCCGCAAATGTCGTCGCACCCAAAGCACCACCCTTTTCCCCGCTGAAAGCACCGGACCCAGGTAACCGCTCTGGGCTAACATCAACAATATCCCGAAGCCCAGCGGCTTTAACTATGTTGCGAGCTTTAGACCAATTGGGATTGCTGACAGCACCGGAATCAACATAAGGTTTGCTTGCAGCACATCCCATGAGTCCAAAAAGCAGCAGGATGAGCAATACGGCTTTCAACTTTTCCATTTTATTCCCTCTCCTATGAGTCATTAAGATCGAAGAAGTAAGGCTAATTTCCGTATAATCCCTGAGACATGTTTTCATTCGTGTCTGTTGCGTCATATCCGTCGAGTCGGTCCAAGGTTCGCTCGAGCACATCGTCGCGTGGGGTGTCAGGCACGGCGTCATCAAGCGCGTTGCCGGATCCGGTCATGTTCTCCATGCTCAACAGATCGGCATTAATCTGGGGGTTATTGTCCGTGATGGACAATATAGCAATCCACTCCGACAAATCAACAAGGTTCCAGTCAACAGAGTCAAGCGAAACAACAGGGATTCCTTCACAATTCGGAGATTCTGGCGAACCCCAGCTTAATCCTAGTTGGGGTCGTATTTGTTCTTGCAGTATCCTTGACATTGGTGAGTTGAAGCAGCAAAAAGCCTCCCGTTTTTCTATGCAACCAAAGGCTGTATCGTTCGAGCAATATGAGCCAACATAATGACAAACCTTTAACTGCTTCTTTGCGCCAAGCTCAAACTCCCGCTGTTCACACTTCCAGATTAAATGCACTAGAATGTTGACGATCGAATAGATCATGTATGCCCACAGAATCGGGCCTAAAATTGTTCCGCCTAACTCCAAGGCGGCACTTGCCCCCTCCTCAGCGAGTGCTTCGGACGCGGCAACCGCGCCACCGTCAGCTGCAACGGCACTCGCTCCTGTTGTGCTAAACATGGCATCGACTGCTCCAGCGCCAAATGTATCCATAACCCACTGTGCCGTTGTGTTGGTCAGGGTTTGAACAAAACCACCAGCAGCTGCCTCGGCCACCTCAGGAGTTACGTCTGTAGCAACCTCAGAAGCGGTTCCAGCGATCCCTTCCCAGGCCGCGGTAAAGGGCTCTGTTAGTTTTGTGAACGCTTGAGAAACAGAGTCGCTTACAGACTCCCACCCTTCCACGGCAATATCTTTCGCTCCATTCCAGGCTCCGGCAACTGGATTGTTGATTGAACCAAGCCATTGTTCTGCGCTAGCGACCTTATTGCCAGCTTGCAAAAGATCTATGTAGTCTTTTAGGGAAATTCCGCCAGGGCTCTCACAGCAATCAACCCATCCTCCAAGGGCTTTTTTGCACTCATAGACCTCTCCACCAAAGACACTACATATTCCTCCCGCAGAAGAGTCTGCACACTCCATGTCCTGTCCGATATATTCAGCTGCCTGCATCATCGCGGCGGCTCTGGCAAAGTCAGTGCTGATAAGTGGGTCATGCGAAACACACTCGGTTCCTATGCATTGAATGCCACAGACCAGAGCCTCAGTGGTGCTGGTTGGGGTTAGCGGCGTGGTGCAATCATATTCGCGCTCTTCTAGCCAACATATATCATCTATGCTGTCATAATACCCTGGAACGCAGTTCCCACTAAGAAAGCCACACCCCGCATTTTCTAGGTCATCACAAGTGCTCAAGGAGGCGGTATTCGAGGTGCTGCAGTCGTAGACCACCTCCACCTTGCGGCAAGAGGGGCTTATACTTTCAAGTCCAGCAGGCATTGGGCCAAAATCGCTTTTACAAATTTGATAACCGTTATACATGGCGCAGCTGTCGGTTGCCGGGATAGGATCTTCGACGCAGATCGCCGTTACGGAACAACCGCTGGTTGTCGAATGCTCAAGAGCTGTTCTAAGCTTTTCCGACATTTCCCAAACATCATTACGAAGAACTTTAGAGGGGTCGTAGTGTGCGGTAATGTGGCTATACCCTTCTCCCCCGCCAGTTACAGAGACTCGAGTCAGAAAATCCAGGAATCCAGCATTTTGGAAGTAGCTTGTTACATCAACGTTGGGATTTTGGTTCCAGCTAGTGCCCAACTCGCAAGACCCTCCGGTTTCGGGAGGGAAGTTGGAGTTTGGACCCTGCCAAACCTTATTTGAATTCATGTAAATTTGCATGTAGTCATCCCAGCGGGCGTTGTCAATGACTGCACTGGTAAATACATCCGTATTGGTTATCTCCAGATTTGTGGCCTGCTCATGTATCGCGCAAGATCCGCTCCAGTAATTGTCTCCTACCTGGCCGACCCAAATGTTCAAGCAACCAACGCCGCAACTGGATATAGACCCCGCCCCTCCTATCAGGCGGATAAGCTCCACTTCGTAATCATGCAAAACGGTCAACGTTTCATCCGGCGGGAGATAACCTTGGTGGCAAGTTTCAATGTTTGATAGTGACCCCGACAAGTCACTTGGAGAGGCTCCGTCAGAACCTGGCCCACCGCTCTCGACACAGCGCGTATCGCCCTCGCACTCATAGAACTTTTCAATCAGGTTAGTCGTGGTTGTAACATCGTAGCCGCAGTCATAGAGATCTTCCCAGCCGTAACAAATCCCGGAAGCCCCTTCGAGACCCTCTATGCAATCACTCCGTATGTAGGCGCACGAAGGGTCTGCCTCGTACGAAACACAGCTATTTGTGTTCGTGCCATCATTCACCGGACACTGAAGAAGTCCGCTGGCGTCGGTATAGCAATCCATGGGGCCAATGTTCCAGTCGCAATCGGTTACATTTACTTCAACCGTTTCGCAAAGATTGCTGATTCCAGGAACTGGTGATGGTGCAAGATCGAGGGTACACACCGAAATACTTCCCGGGGGAGTTGTGCAGGTATATTCCTCTGGAGGACCGGATACGCAAACAGCTTCTGCATTACAAAAACCACTGTCTAAAATAGCCTGTGAATCGTCAATACAACTTTGCGGTGACCACTCATCAACTACGGTTTTTGTATAAGTTCCCGGGGGTTTGGCTGACAAAGTAAAATCGTAAGTACGGTCGGCGTAGTAGCTATCGTCCCAGTTGTACGAGTCTACAAACCGAAAATCTAGGTCGCAGCCATCACCATCACAGGCCCCGCCGCGTAATTCAAGGAAGCATCCACGACGATAGTAGTCTGCTCCCAACAAGTTGGGGCTGTCCTTGATGGCAACTGTTGAGCCCGACCAAATATCAATAACGCCTGGCGTTCCCACGGTTGGCACGCCGCCATCCACATTAATGGTTGCTGTTTGCCAACTAGAGACATAGTTCCACCCGCACCATCCCATAAAAACATAATTCACTATAATTTCATCTTGAACTTCGGAGGGACAGGAAATATTCATATTTAATGCATTCCCACCAGTTATAGGAAATGGGCAGGTGTGGGAGTCCTGCACGTATCCTGGCACACAAAAATCGGATGGGTCGCCAGAGATCAGGTCCCAGCTAGCCGAGTAATTATGGTTGATCGTACATGCACCGGACGGGTTTGTTATTCGTTCACAGGTGTGATACTCCGGCATATGTACTGTTTGAGTGGTCGGGATTACGTTCGTGGTTTCGGTACAGTCCTGAAAAGACCCAGAAAAGGCTTCAGCCAAAACCGCATCGGTCGTCGCCCAAATAGGGTCATTCCGTAAATCAGGGTGACTACTGTGCTGGGAATCAATCAGGAGCCTCCAGGCTTCTCCTGCTGACGACATTTCTGTTTCCAGAGCAGTTCCTTCAGCATCACCGAGATTGGTAACCCCTGCGTCACTGTCAAACTGATCTTTAGCATCTTGCGGATCATAGCCGGTTTGTCCGGAAAAAAGATCTGTCGGAGAAATGCTTATTTCTCCTGTTGTCCCGGGATTGAAGGTAAAGTCTCCTGATGACGCATCTTGTCCGAAAAGCGAGCTGGTATCGGGCACAAAATCTCGTCCCTCAGATTGACCATCTGCAGCAAAATCTTCAAACGGCCCTGCGTGAACAGAAAAAGGAATCCAGACAAGGAGAAATATTTGAATTAGGCAGATAGTTTTTTTCATATAAAATCCGTTCTTCATCGTAGGCAACAGTCATTCCAGCGCCATAGGATATAGAGGAAGTCTTCACCAATTCCCGGTAGGTTCCGCCATTCTCCCCACATAAATGTGGACTGTCCGATTTTGTGGCTCCCCTCAACATCCCGACCAACTCCTCCGCCTACATCCACATTCCCTCTCACTTCAGGTACGGGATAGAACATGCTCATCTGGTACTGAGTTTTCGGAATAACCGGGTAGATTTCGGCTCCACACATCGTGTCTCCACCCATTGTTTTCCAGGCAAGCCCGCGCCTGTGCAATGAGGCTACCGCCCTTGTCGCAACGAGACTGGAATCTCTTGGAGGGGAGGTGTTGTGAATAACCCGCCCGCTAAATGGATACAGATTCCCCCATGCCCCGGCGCACCACCAAAGGGCAGACTGTGGCCACCCGGTCGTTGCCGATATCGCATCAACTGCGCAAAGGGCTTGCATTTCGGGCCGCGACACCAGGGGAATCTCGGGGGTAAATTGGGCACTCAATAAATCGCTTTCGTGACTTGGATCCAGACCAGCGACGTACATCAGGTCCATGTCGATCCACCCATCATTTGAGCACTGATTGTCGATGAACAGATCCAGCATTGCCATCAGGGGAAACGACCAATAGTTATAGTAGTAAAAAGACACACCAGCATGATCCGAGTCGGTCTGGTGGTGCAGACCTCCGACAGATCGATATGTGTCAGACATGATATGTTCGCCACCCATAGCCGGACTGCAAAACGCATTTCGGACGACCTCGATGAGACGTGCTGGCTCCCAGTAGCTCATTTGGCTTCCAACCTCAGGAAGACCAAGGCTGTCATAGCAAACGCACAGCGGGTTGGAGGTCGCCCTCTCGTCAGGTGCCTCCGCGGAATTTCCAATAAAGGCGCCAGCTATACGCATCGGTGAGTAAGCGGTTGCCCAGTTAATATCAGTCATGAGTTTGCCACTGAAAAGCTCTGCATCAGGACAGCTCAGATTGGCAGAAAGCACTTGACTGGCACAAAGCGCAACCAGGATGAGCGTCAAGAGAAATGACTTCATAGCTCTCTCCGATATTCTTGGATGATATATTCCGAGTCCGAGGGGCGAACAGTGCAGGGTACATGCTGCAGTCCGAAGGTTTGAACAAACCTTTCATCGAGAAGAAAAACTGCGGATCCCAACTGATCCTGCAACCTGTTCAGTTCGTCCCAACCGTGGTCGAGATCAGCAAGCGCAGTGGTGATGAGAATGGTTTTGTGGTTTTCAGGGGCAGCGGAAGCTAATGCTGCCGCCTGCTTCACCTGTGCCGAGTCTGAACCGTCGAAAACAACAAGATAAAAACGTCTTGGATTGACTTTAAGTGTCTCCTCTAATACGTTTATTTTTAGTCCCTTTTCTATGACTACATTCCCTTTGTGATCATAGATATTTTGGGTGGTTTCAAATTCTGGTTTGATGCTGAAGGTTCTGTCTTCTGTTGCTGCAGAAAGTTTCTGGATCTTTTGCTTTTTCCAGAACCGCTTTTTTGCCATCTCCCGCTTTGTTACCCAGTCGATTTGGGACACTCTCTCTTTTATTTCTTCGATGAGGTCTCTTTCGACAACCGCTACGGTATCTCCCAAAACACCCAGGTTCCCCTCAAAAGCGTCTTCTTCTACCTTGCGTCTCAGGTAGTTGATTGCAAGCTGTCCTGATACGCGTGCGACCTCTTCTCCATCTCGTTCATACACCAGGGTTGGCGACTGAGTAATTCCGTATTTTTTGAATTTAACGGGGTCAAGATCAACAGGGGGAAGTTTACTGAAATCATCACCGGCCAAAGCCCTGACAAGGCTGGTTGCACCATTGATCCGCCTTACTCCATCAGGGAGTCCTCGTAGCGCGATTTGAACTGACTTTTTCCCAGTCAGTGCATTTAGCATCTTGCGACCATGTGTATAGTCGGGTCCCTCTCCAAGGGTAATGAAGACCGTTATCGTGGGTAGGCTATCTGTTTTTTTGAAAACATTTTCAAGCTCAAGCTTTTCGGCCTCTTCTGCCATTGCTTTTTCAACAAATTTCTGGCTGGTGACAAGAATCTCTGCAGAAATAGCCCGATGCTCTTTGGTTGACTCAATCTGTCTACCTGGCAAGAGCTCCTCAAGACTCATGGCTCTGGATTTTTCCTGAATAGATTTAGCTTGAGATGCGATCTCAGCTGGCGATAAGCCCTCTGCTCCGCAGAAACTGGTGACCACGACGTGAATTATAAAAAACAGGGATAATAATCGCACTTATGGCCTCCCATACAAGATAGGTGTTGCCATTCCCAGGAAAACTTCCCTGTATTTCACCTTGTCTCTGCTTGGTGTTTCCAGATCGTCATTTGATGAACGCTGAGGACGTCCAAAATAGTCGCCTTGCAGCAATTGCATGGCGGTTTTTGAGCGGACATTGTTGGCCATAGCAGCTGTTTCAATATTTTTGGCTATCATGCAGATGTTTAAATACGTACACATTTGCTGAAGCGAGGACAGAACCGCGAGCTTTTTAGGGTCCTCCTCCTCCAAAAAATACCGGGCATCGACCTTGATGTAGTTTGGTTGAAGTTCAAAAAGACGACCCAGATTGCTGTAGCCAAAACCGAAACCATCAAGAGCTATCTGCACTCCCTCTTCGCAGAGGCGGTGTGTTGCCGCCTTAAGTCGCGACAGATTACTAATCGGCACTAACTCTTGGAACTCAATGACCGTGTGTGACGGCTCGATTTCGAACCTCTTGAAGTTTTCGAGAATTGTTTCGACGGAAAGAATGTTGGCAGATAATGTCTCGGCAAAGATGTTCAGAAAGAGCTTTCCTCCCACCTTGTTTCGGGAAAACTCCCGGCAAATTTTCGTAAACCCTACTTTTTCCAAAAGAGGTACTGATTGGCTTTGGTGGGCCTGCTCATACAGGTCCGTCGCAGGAGTCCCCCACTGGTCACTAATAAAAGCCTCGTTTCCGTAAACCAGGTGTCCGTCCGGCAGACAGATAGGTTGAAACAACACACGCAGCTGAGGCAGTCTTTCTTTTGAAAACATAAACCCTCCATTTTCCCTCATACTAAACAGAGAAAGGGTGAGAAATGCCGCCGAGTACAGCCTGTTTCGACGCCATTTTCACCCTTAATTAGTAAAGTCGAGATCGATGGAGGACTTAATAAATCCCGTAGGCCCTGCCGATGATTTGGTTTGAATTGACGTAGCCCCAATAGCGGCTGTCAAAAGACCGCGGGAGGGTCCCTATGACAGACAGTCGCCCTTCCGGGATGTCTTCGGTAACGATAAGTTCCTGCAGGTCTTTTTGGGCGACTTCGGCTCCCTCTTCCATAATGATTCCGTAGTTTGTCCCGGCCACAATATAATGTGCGGCCGAGTCGACACTTACCTTATCCCCCTCTACCCCGGCGACCTGTTTGATAACCGTGGTTCCTGATTTAAACTTTGGCTCCATACGCTCGTCTGCTACAAAGGCGACTAGGTTGCCAACTTTTACCTCCTGGTTGTGCTTGTCAATTACATAAACATCCCACGGAAGACAGGCTCTTTTCTGGCCGCCAAAACCCAACTTATAGCGGTCCATCAGATACCCGCCAATTCCCAGCAACAACAAGGTGAGGACAATGGCCTGTGCCAGAAAAACCTTCATGGGCTTGTCACGCTTCACAAATGACATTATTTTCCCCCACTTCCTGGATAGGCGGTTAAAAGGTAGCCGTCAGGCACTGCTAAAATAGAGTTGCTATGCAAAACAATGTAGCCCCTGCTCGCCAACTCTTGGGCGGTTTCGTTTACCCGGGAAATTGCCGCAGAGGAGGGGTCGTCCAGCCCCTGCTTGACAGCCTCTACCGCAAAACTGTTTACATCCAATGCGATGACGGTTGGTTCGAGGTTTTGCTTGATCGGCTGTGGCAGGTACGGCCCCACAAAGGGATAAATCACCATCCCGGCGAAAATGAGCAAAACAATAATTGCGTATTCTGTTGCCTTCATTGATCCCCCTTATGATGCCAGTCGAGTTCCGCCTTTTTCCTGAGCAATAATCTCCCTGATCGCGTCGCTGACCGACATTCCCTTTTCGTTTCGCAAGATATTGATCTTGGAAACCTCATCCGGATCAGTCGTATAAAGAAGTTGCTGGAAGCGGCTGATGTATAGTCGGCCTACACCAATCCCATTGTCAGTCATACAGAAGATTTCAGAATACTCATTCTTTCGGGTATGAACGCTCTTGAGCACTTCAAAACCGTAGTCACCGATATCGAGACGATTATCCATCTTCAAGCGATTGACGGTTTCTCGACTTTGCCCAAGCAGGTATTTGTTCGCGGCGTTTTCAATAATTGCGCGGCCAGAAGGGTTCTCGTAAAGATCCTCAAGACCCTGTGTGATAACAAAGGCGGACCCTTTATGTTTGCGCAGCTGGCGAAAACATTTTTCGACAAAAAGACTGATGTCTTTAGCGGCCATCAGTTCCCAGGCCTCGTCGATATAGAGACATTTCTCAACGCCCTGCCCCGCGAGATACATCGCCTGGTTGATCTGGTACATCAACTGCAACAAAACCACCTGCTGAAGGTGACGCTTGTTTTTCAGTTCACCCAGTTCCAACACGACAAGTGAGTTATTGAAATCAACATTGTTCTTGCCGATGAAGAAGCGGCCGTGTTCACCCTTTTCCGTAAAGGCGTGGAGTTGGGTGCCGATGTCCTGGATGCGCTTGTCCTGATGTGAATCCAGTCTTGCTGCGATATCTCCAATCGTCATATCGGTACCCTTCTCATGATAAGTTTCCATCATGATTTTTCGTAGGGCAGCGGTCCTGAAATCGTCCAGTTTTTCTGTTGGCGCGGCCATTGCCGAGACAATCTCAACCAACATGTCCGCTTCTTCCTCGTAGTTAACAATCAAGGAAAATGGGTTAATACAAAGTTTTGAATCGAGACCAAATTGAAGGTATTGGCCACCCACAAACTGGCTAAGTTTTTCAAAGGATCGTCCAACATCAATAACCCAGCCCCGACCACCGGTGCTGAGAATCGACGTCAGGTGCTCATTGATAAATACCGATTTTCCAGACCCTGTTCGAGCTGCCACAACTGCGTTGTACCCTCCTGTAGAGTCGAAATTCGAGATGTTCATGAGCTGTCCGTCTCGACCGAACAGGTTCATTAGGGGAGTTCCTGACCCTTTCCATGACCCGAACATCGGGAGGAGCGTCAGCGCGTGACGGGTGCCCATGGTTTTGTATCGCATCAGGTCTTTGACGACCTTTGGTTCGGCTCCAAATGGAATCATTTGTAGGAAACAGGACAAACCAATAAAACTATCGGGGAGAAGCTTGAAACCATTCTCCCGCCAAAAAGTCTCTGCATTTGAGAGTGCAGCACTTTCATTTTCTTTGTCAGTAAAAAGAGTAATACCAAGATAGACCTTGACCGGACGATCTCCATCTTCAAGGGCCTCGGCCATTGCGTCAAAAGACGCCTTTCTTTTCAGAATTGTCGGGGCAAACTTAACCATTGGCCCTGATGCCTGTCGAGTCACCGATATGTTGGTGTTCTCGAGGGAAGATCTTTCCCGTTCCGTGTCCGGGAAGATAATACTTGCTGAGATCAAACAGTTTTGAGTGATTCCGCGAATACCACGGATGGGTTCTACAAGATAACGTCGAGCCATGCCCAAGAACCCTTCCTTGGGGAACTTTTTGACAGACATAGTTCTGGCGCGAACATGTTTACCATCGGGATCGCCCAGGACAATCCCGTGGCGATCCCGATGGAGGTGTGTTTCAAAATCAAACACCTGGTCCCGAAGCTCTTCTTCAGGATCGTAGTCCGCCTCTGGCGTTCCTCGCCAAGAGGCGGACGTGGTTTGATTTACGATCGTCTGCATGATGCGTATCCAGCGTTCTGCGGTCAGTTCCTGGCCATAAATCCCGCAGGTTTCCAAGGTCTGAGCACCGGAACGGCGCATGCTTTTCGCGATTTCCATCTCTTTCTCGGTAGGGATAACATCACTGGTCGGGATGCGGACGGTGACCAACATCTTGATGTCCCGAACATGGATGGTTCCACTGCCGAGTGATTCATAAGTGGATCTACGAATGAACTCAGTGCGCTCTTTACGCAATTCTTCCAGAATGGGCTTGCCGATAGTGATTCGGCCCATGTAGTCGTGCAAATCCTGCTCAATGTCCGTACCGGCCCAGAGAATGACCTGCATGATTGTGTTTGTTGGCCAATCCTGATTCAGCAAGGCATTCAAGCGATCGCCTGAGCTTTCATCGATAAAAAAGAGAGGCTCGCAAACCCAACCAAACCCGAGGCCCTTCCCGTCAAGCAGGAAGAGGCGCTCTTCTGGGTCGTAGGCCATAGGAGCTAACAGCTCACTGGGGGTATCCCGATACGGGTTAGCCATTTTTTTGAATTTGCCAAACAAGGTCGACTCCTATCGGCGAATTACCGGTTCTTAGAAAGTTGCAGAGAAGATGGTGTCGATGATACCCGGGCTGTTGTAGATACCCAGACCCATGAAGATACCGACTGCGAAAGCCATCAGGGACTGACGGGCAACACCGATAACAACGCCGACCAGGATGCAGGCCAGCGTCACGGTTTTACCGACAGAACCTTGTGCCCACGCATGCAGGTCACTGTAGGTGTTCGCCATCGGATCACCGATAGTCGAGGTGGAGGTCGAGGAGGCCATGGCGATACCAACCAGAGCGACCATCAGGATAGAAAAGATTGCCGATACCTTACCGAGTTTCGTCATGTTCTTCATTTTTGCTACTCCTTTGTCGTAGTTTTCCCCTTCTGCTGGGAGGGGAGTTGGGGTTCCAGGTCATTCAGACCTGCAGTTTTGGGGTCACCGTAACCAGGGGTTAGACTTTCCATTTGTGTATTTACGCTGAGCGGCTTTATTTGCCGGGCCAGTTTGTAATTAGGTTTGGTAAAGACCCATTTACGGGGTGTCATTTCCAGGTAGCCAACTCCAGGCATAAAGCTGGCTTGCCCCTTTTGGCCTTCATACGGCCCATACCAGACACGCATGATTTCGGCCGGAACTCGAACCGGGACGGCATGTGTACCGTCAAGGCTTCGAACAGTCTGTTCCGGGACAGAGATTTCTTGACTCCGTAGTGCTGCGCTTGAGATTTCGCTTATGTCACTGACCGACTTCTCCCCGGCGCGCAGATTTTTGTAGTCGTCATTGTTGGTCACCTTGTAGGTGTCTTTTACAGACAGGCACATGGCTCCATCGGGAACACCCTTGCAGGTGTAGTCAGCAGCGCCAATGCAACCGGTCAGTGGTAGCAAAAGCAGCAGGGCATAGAATCTCAAGGCTTTCATCAGTTCACTCCTTCAAGCCATGCAGCGAGGTTTTTGGGAGAACCAATAGACATATCTCCCGCAGAGGAGAGCAGAACAGGGACTTGATTGATCCCTAGAATTTTTGCTGTGAGCATGGCGCGCTTTACCCCTTCCAGGTCTCCTCCTTCGGTTGCTTGAAGGGCGCTGTAGTTGTCGGTCATCAGGGCCTGCAGTGCGCTAGTTGGATCTGTTTCATAGGCCGCGACCAGTTTCTTTACGGCGACTTGAGATTGCTGCCCCATGAAAGGCAAGGGAACAATGTTAAAGGTGTACTTCTCGCCCAGATCACCTTTGGTCACGTCCTGCAGTGTGTTCTTGCAATGAGGGCAGCCCGGGGAAACAAAAATGGTTACCTCCTCGGGGCCGCTGCCATAGGCCAAGGTAAAGAGGTCCTCCATTTTGATGCCGATCTTGTCGAGATTAATCTTAGAGGATGTGGCAGCAAGGGTGGCGATATCGGGGATGCGCTCTCCCCCAGCCCACATGTCGTGCAAATCGCCCTTGATGACATAACGGCCGTTGCGGGACATAAAGAACACTTGTCCTCCGGATTCAACCATTGTCATTCCCTGAATAGGAAGCGGTTGCATGCCGTCCACAGACCGGATTTGTTGCAGGGTGGCACCAGACTCAGCAAGAGAAAGCCCCGGGAGTGCCAGAACTGCTGCGAGGGTGATGATTGCTAACGTTTTCATGGTTTGCCTTTCGTTATTTTCCGTTGCCAATTAGTAGTTTAAATTTGCCAAACCAACTGGCGATACGGTTTCTGTGAATTCAAGGGTTTGCCCTTTGACCATGACAAAGCCGATTTCGCGCAGGGCGTGGACCTCAAGGACTGGGAGAATTTCGTCAGCCAGATCCATCAGATAGTCTGTGAGACGCTCCATTCCCCCAGACAGACCCTTCATGCTTGCCGCTTCCATCGCATCTTTGCTCATGGCCTGCTGATAGAGGGTTTCATTGCTGGCCACGGTCGATAGTGTTGGGATTGGAGCGGCTGAGAACATCTGGGCAAAGCTATCTACTGTTGCGGCAAGTGTTGCTTGAGCAACCAGAGCGCCGGCCTTATGAACCAGCTTCCCTCTCACCCCGGCCATACCGTCTTCACCAACACTCCACATCTCAATTGGTGTTTCCAGTACGCCGCCGTCATCCCTGATACAGACCAGGCGTTCTGCCCGGAACTCAACGCGCTCTGAGGAAAGATCGCCGGTACCGGATGCACTCAAAAAACATTCTTTCACGTCCGCGGAGAAGTTATTTGCAAGGATCGCGTCCTCTTTGACCCGCATCAGGATTGGCACTGGATTCTCTTCTGAGTCCTTCCCAACCGGGACCACAGCACCCGTCAGGAGCACACCATGAAAAATAGTGTTCCCGGGCAAGGTGATTTTTTCTGTAACAACTTCTTCACTCTCTGGTCGAGCTTTGTTGGTCACAACACCTAAATTGAGAGGCTCAGGTCCTTCTAAGACAGACTGCTCGTTTGCTGCCGGGAACTCTTCCTTGGTTCTCTCGGCCTCAATCTCCCAATCCACCTTATGGGTGCTGCGGTACTGGGCCGCAGGCGTCGGCATGTTCTTTGGGGGGGGCTTGTTCTCCCCCTCCGATGCTGCTAGAGCCTTTTCCGCAGCCAGAGTTGCTTCAACCATAACCTCTTCAAGGCGATCGTTAAGGTTTTGGATATCAGCAAAGTCGCGGCCATACTTGTCTTCAAGCAGGGTCATGGTTTGTCGTGCGAGGCTCGCCTTGGCATCCTGAACAGACCTAGCGACAGCCTCTTGTTGAGCCTTTTCGCGGCCATCCATCCGGCGATTCATGTTCTCAAATTGAGTTAGAATCGATTGCTGATTGCGCTCCATCTCGCGCATTTTTTGGGCCATACCGTGCAGATCCATTTCGCGCGTATTGGCTCCAGTGAACGCCTTAGTTACAACATCCTGTGCAGCTGTGACCCGTTTAGCGTTCGGGTCAGTACTTTGATCGGAAGCGGTGTTGTCCATGATGAAAAACAGGCAGGCAAAACCAAGGACAACAACAGTCCCTATAAAAACAAGTTGTCTTTTTTTGGCATCCAGTTCTTTCCACCAAGTTTTCAGGGCATCCATTACTTATCCCCCTCAACGGTAGCCTGTGAAAGCAGGGCAGGCCTTACCTTGGTGGTTGTTTTTTGTTCCTCTACGGCTTCTAGGAGCACATAAAGTTCAACGGCTTCTCCGGGCTGAAGAAACTCAACCGAAGGCCAGGTCGCCACACCAAGGACACCTTCTTGCCAGCATGCCGATTCTTTGATTTGTATAGGAACGTCCGTCGGGTTTGAAAGCACCGAAACAGAGGCTTTCAGGCTATAGCCTTCCAGCATTTGTCCGGTACGAACCACCACTCCGGGAATATCGCAGATGATCGCAGGGTCTTGTGGACCTGGGTTTCTCAAGTTGTACCCGGTCGGAATTTCCTGCTTCGCCAGTGCCAGCATGACCGAGTTGATCTGCTCATAATGGCTGTTACGGCGCTCAAATTTGCGTGCCTCTTTCTTATTGCCAGTCAAATAGGTTCCACCACCGGCCCCGGTGGCACCACCACTGTTGAAAACCAACTTTATTTCCCGTGGTGGCATCGCGCTTGGAACAAGCGTCAGGCTCAAAGAAACACTCTGGTCTCCATCGCGGTCGGTGATAAACATTGTCAGCGGGCCGTCCTTCGATGGGGTCGCGTAAATGATCGATCCGTCCGTCTTGATCTCCTCAGTTCGAGTCGTAAAAACTTTTGCCACAGTGAAAGGCGTCAAGATTCGATTCGGGTGTTTGATGGCCACCGGAATAACCAGATTTTCTCCTGAATTCATTGAAAGAGAAACCGATGTAGGTTCTTCTTTTTTCTTTTCCCTTAAAGATCTGAGGACTGATTCAGTCTTTGATTTTGTTGATTGCTGTTCCTCACCATCTTCTTCCACGGGCGCTTGGTTGGAAATTGCCTCTAACGGGTCCTGGACACGACTCAAAGGAACGCCTGGCAGGTCTTTGGCTATCGGTCCGGCAAACGCCGTACTTCCGAGCAATACGAACAGCAATGTTGCGGTAATCGACTTGCAGTTAAACATTAACTGCCCCCTTTCAATCTTGGCTCACCGGCATAGGCGCGGAAACTCAGAATTACTGGTCTATAGGAGTCCACGCCAATGCGGAATTCATAGGTGCGTTTTTGCTTATTTGGCTTACCAACGGTTCCTTCCGTGGTGGCATCGCCAGTAATGAAAACCAGATCGCGGGAATGCTGATATCGAACCGCCAACAATTTAAAGTAGGTGACAATCTTCTCTTGACTTAAGGCCTGGGCTTCCTCGTGTAGGCCTAAAACTGTTGGCTGGTAAATCGAGGGGTGCAGGTACGGCTTGATCGTCTCGATGATTGTCTCGATGTTATCAGGTGTCGTATTCCCGAGAATGGTTGCAAAAGCCAACCCCCAATCCTGCTTGTATTGAGCATTGGCGGTACTGGATGTGATTTCGTGGTTTCCATTGATTGTTGATGGGGTTACAACAACAACCGGCTTTTTCGCCAAGACCGCCACGGCCATCAGCAGACAAAGAGCCATCAAGCCGTATATCGTCATGTCGCGACCGGTAATAGCCCTACTCTGTTCTTTGTTTGTTTTTTTAAATTTACTAAGAAACATAAGTCCTCGATGTACATTGGATTTTTAAGGAATCCATCGTTCCTTAAATGGATTTGGCAAAGTTATTCCACGTTCGGGATAAAGGCCAACCGAGTAAAGCATGTGGTTGAGGTAACCGTCGGGCCGCATATTTTTATAGCGGCGATAGACATAGACAAATGCTTGCCCGGCAACCACGGAGGCAAGAACCTGTCCGATCAGGACACCGATAACCAAGGCGATCCCAAGAGGGAAAACCTCATCGGCGGACCAGATCATAAACTGGGCAGGGTCATCAATGTGGGTTGGTAGTTCGTAAACGTCCATCTCTCTTGGCTCCTTTGTCGATGAAGCAAATAATGCACGAAATCTTTGATTATTTTGTCCTTGAGTACAGGGGTGTTAGTGCCCTTATTTGAGCTGAAAAAAACAGATCGGCTGTTTTTGCCCTCCACAATACGAGTTACATCCGCTTTTGCATGTTGGAGGTATAAGACCAGACGGCCAGGGCAACGGCCCAAACAAGATAAGCCGGCAGCATTGGTGTTACCGAGAAGGGCAAAAATGGGATTGTCAAAAAAAACCAGAACACTAGCGCAACTACGATGGTTGCCGTTCTGTGCGCTGCTGGTGAAGCAAAGGCAAAGCGGTATTTGCGAATTTCTCTTTCCACTAGGCCATCTATGATAACCGCCATAAGAAAGGGAAGGATGTAGGGCACCCAGAGGAGAATGGTTGTGATGCGGCGGGCGGCAAGATTTAAAGAAACCCACACGACATCGAGGCGCTGCTCCACGAGCTTTGCGAAACCTCGGTCATCAAAGGTTTCGTCTTCTCCCCATTGTCCAATCAAAAAATCGTAACTGACCGGCAGAATTCCGGATTCAACAAAGAGATTATAGTAGTAGTGGTCGGATTTCTTTTTTACATACTCGGTTGCGGTTTCACCCAGACTGCTGGTCAGTGCCTCCATTTCCCGTTGTTGAACATCGACCAAACGGGCTTTTGGAACAAAGAGAAAGACCAGGGCCATTTCCAGCAACAGAACAACCAGAACAATGATAATCGGGCTGCGGCTCAGTAAAGGTTTTGTGGATTCTTTCGCCATAAAAACCTCTCAAAACGGGTATGGCTCAAATAATTTATTGAGTTCTACTCCCAAAATATCCCGGTCACGCTTGCTAAGAAGAATGTTTCCAAGGTGTTTTACTTCTTTGGGGGTGCTTTTTGTCGTCTTCTCTTTCAAGGTTATTTCAACCCTGTCAGTTCGCTTACCCAGCCACTGCGGGAGGCTCTCGGAATACGGGTTCCACTGCTCTTTGCCGGACGTTAAACTTAGGCGGCTGAGCTCTTGAGCAGTTGCTGTCAAAAACCCGCGGTAAAGTAAAATAAGATATTGCCTGTCAACCCGGGCGCTATCGATTTCAATTGAAGGGGCTGGCCTGACTACAGCTCTCCGGGTCGCCCGAAGAATGTTTTGCAGGGCTTTTTCGCTTTCTTTGATGTTGCCGGAACTGATGTGGCTTACCAGGTTCAGCATAAAAGGCTTAACATTTGGCCATGCTATTTCTATCCAACAGTAAAACCGAGAAGTCTTACTGGTTGCGATTGCGCGTTTCAGGGCTTTTTTATTCGTCGTTTTGCTCATTTTCGATACCTTCAAGGGAGACGATGGGCAAACGGCCTTTTAAAACCTTGCCGTCCGCCATCTTCGCAAAGTAGTGCATATCCGGTAGAAGTCCCATCAAGCTTGGCGGGACAAGGGATCCCTTTTCTTTGTTGAGTGTTTCTGCATACATTCCATTGAACTCTTTCGGGTCATTTGAGCTCGCTCCGGTCCGGTACTGGAAGTCCAGGGACCTTGCTGAAACTTCTGGCATTTGTTCGGAGAAATATTTTTGTGTCTTGTCGTCATGGACTCGTAGGACCAGTTTTGTGTTTGCATTCCCCAAAACCTTGCGGGTCTGCGCCTCACTTCCCATCCGAGCCTCAAAGTCAGCCAGGGTTTGGGTGGCAATCCAGACACGAAACTTAGCACCACGGCCTTTGTTCATGAGCTGGACGGTCGGCTCGTTGATAACTTCGGCAGCCTCGTCAACAAAAACATTCACCACCCTCTCGCCGACACCAAAGGAATAGCGGTCACCGGCAACGCTCGCGAGGTCGGCAAGAATCATTGAGCCGATGGCTGAACCAACTGTCGAGTCGGAAAGGGAGTCGAGGGCAACATAGAGCACCTGCCCTTTTTCAATGACCCGCTTGGTATCCGTGATCATCCGAGGATCTTCCGGATTCGGATCTGAATCAGGCGACAACAAAGGTCCGAGAGCATCATCAGTAAGCATCGACAACATAGGGATCAAAGACGTGATCATTTTTTGAAAGTGTTCTCGGTTGTGAGTCACCGTACTGATCAGGCCTTCGAGAGCGACTGAGGGTTTGATTTGCGAAACTTCCTTGTTGTAGTAGTCGATGTAAGACTGCACTTCCGGTACGTTTTTGCGTTTCGTATAAGTTTTAAGGCGCTCTTCCCAATTGGGGATGTTCTTAGCGTAGTGTCTGCGCAAAGCACGAACCAGCAACGGAGAGGGGTCTCCTTCGATGTACTTTCTAAGCTTTACGAGCGTTGGCCTTTCACCGGACTCCAAAAGCCCCTGAGTCACAGAGTTGAGAACTTTCCAGCAGAAGGCAGTAAACGGATCCTGACCTCCCGACTCGCTGGGGATGAGCGTCGTCACCCGACTGGCAGGCTCGGTGCGCCGGTTCCAGTTTCGCAGGGGATCAATTCTGACTGATTTATCGGGAAACGCCGGATGGAAGTAGAGATAGCGGTCTGCGTCTTTCCTTACCTGACAGGCGGCCTTGATCGTGTTCTGGATGTTTTCGTCGCCTTTCGGGTCGATAACAATAACTGCCTCGTCTCTTAGGATGGCCTGGGCGATTGCCAGGCAAAAACATACGCCCTTGCCGGCACCGGTGGTACCAGCAATCAGGGTATGTCCGTATTGCATGGCAAGCTGGTAGTGAAGGTCCTGCTCTTTCCCGCCCACCCCATGAATCCAGTGAGCACCTGCATCAGCAGCTTTTTTACCGAGTAATTTTTCTGGGTTCTGGTCCAAAATCTCCTGAGCGCGCTCCAAAGCCTCTACAGTCCATGTGAACCCGACCCCCAGATAACTGCTGCCCTCTTTGGGTTTTGTTAAAAACTTTTTCCAAGGAATGATCCAGAGCTTCCCTATTTTAATCTTTTTGAGCTTCCTGCCCTGTTTAAAGGCTCCTGTGCAGCGGCGGAGCATCAGAACGCCGCAGGTTGACGCCATTGCCCACAGTGGAGTGCTTGGCATATCAGCCTTGGTAGCCAGCATCACCATGTAGGCGCCTGAAAGTCCCCATGCGAAGACTGCCCATTTCTCTATGCTCGGTCTCCAGGGGATTTCATAGGGTTCAAGAGCCATCTGTTTTCCTCTCAATAACTAGGTGCCGGTCGCGCCCTTTGTTTTGAATTCGGGTTAACGGTCCCAATTGCTTCATAACCCCCAAAAGTGCTACCCGATCAATGGAGGGGCCGCTTGGCAGAGCGTCAAGGAGGGCACAACAAACCTTTTCTAAGGGTGCTTTTTGTAAGTTCCCTTCGCGCTCCCATTCAACCTGCAAACTGTCACCATTGAGAGCGTCACGTACCTGGTCGACCAGAGATGCTCCTGTATCTTCCTGTGTTTCTTCGGAGCTGTTTTCTTCGGCCACAACCTTTGCCCCCGAGGCTAATAGCAACGCTTTCTGTTCCTGCTTTGTCTTGCTTGGACCCTTCTTTTTCCGTTTTCGTCTTTTGCTTTGCCGAGGCTTTTCCATGTCCTGAGATGCTACCGGCGATTCAGGCTCATTCTCTTTTTTGTCAGGAGGCATTTTTTGATATGCATGGATCTGGTCTGATGTCGTTTTCGACAAAACGATAAATGTCTCGCTTGCATCCCGATTCAAGACGATCGCTTTTCGGGCGAGGTGGCGGCCGTTTTTTACTGACCGGAAGTTTTCAACCTGCATGATGTTAAGAGCGGGGTTCTGGGGGTTGTCTTCAGCCCAGTCCTGTTCTTTCAGACCTTCCAAGACCTCCTCTGCTGGCAACCCGTATGCTCCCAGGATTTCAGGATAAGGAATCGCGATTTGATCATCCTCAGTCAGAAGTACATCGTATTGCCAGCGCCGCTGCTCTTTCGCTATGTCGTCTGCCAGCGCTAGTAGAACTTCTCCGGCAATTGACTGAATCTCCGAAAAAAGGTTTACATCTGCCTCCCCCCTTTCTTCGATTGTCGGCACGGCCGGCTTCGTGTCTTGTTCTTGATCCTCAGCCTGATTCGGCTCAACTACTTCCTGGCTTGTCGGGGAGGTTGGAAACAGGTCCAAAGATCTTTGCTTTTCAAACTCTGGCTGAAAAATATCCGTCAAGTCTTGAACGTCAGGCTCTGTTAGTGGCGGCGGCGCCTGTTTTGGCTCAGGAGGCATCGATGGTTCTTGATCGTATTCAGGTTCGACCTCAGAAGGTGATGGTTCAGTTCTTTCGACTCTTGTTTCGGCAGAAAGCACACGTTCTTCGTCAGATTGGTGTTCTGGGACCAAAGACAGCTGTTGGGCTCTCGACTGCTCTTGTCCTAGTTGCTGCTTTAGGTTTTCCTGCTCTTTGTGCAGTTTCTCCTCAGCAATCGGATCGAGAATTTTTCCTTCGATCGAAGCTGGCACCGGATCGAGAATGCTTGAAGGGTTGGTTAACTCAAGCGCCGAAACGCGTGCTGGGTTGTCTTTTGATCCCAATATATCTGGTGAGATAACCCAGTATCTGCGAAGCGGTTCCCCAGGGGACTTGCTGTAGGGGATAGCTGCCTCACGCTCAAAAAGAATATCCGCGAGAGTATCAGGGTGTTTTGGGATGCCGGGAACTCTGTCCTGGTCAAGTCGCGCACAGATATCTTTAGCTGCAGTGGGCCAAACAAGAAAGAGTCGCCCATCAATAAACCAAACCCGTGAGCCCTGCTTATTGACTGTCCAAGTTTTTAGTTTGACCAGGCGCCGCATGGCATCGAAAAGACTCATAACCACAGGCGTTGCGACATGCCCAACCCCCTCGCCATCGTGAGGTTGTTTCTTCAGGTCATGATCAACGCTGGCTCGATCCGCCTTATTGATCATTGTGTAAACCTGGTTCTCGGTTCCACCAGACAGAGAGCCATTGAGCGCGCTGACCATACATTCAAGAGGGTTAGGGCCGGTTTCTGCAAGATAGGCTCTTCCCTTCTGTTGCAGTACGCGATCCAGAACCAAAGGGCTTATCTTCTCGTGGCGGCCGTGTCGAGCATCCCGCCAACGGATGTGATAGCGATCAATTTTTTTCCGGATCAACCACTCATAGAGCGTTTCTTCAAACGGATTCCACTCGGTTTTCCCTGCAGGATCGATAACGGCCATATCGGAAACGCATTTACCGACATCATGGCAAAGGCCAGCCGTAAAAACTGCAAACTCCCAACGAAGGGTCGCCTGCCTACGAACTTCAGGGTTTGATTCTAAATCGTAGATTGCGTTTTCACACTGCTGCAGGGCCCAGAATGCAACCTCTAGCCCATGGCGCAGAAGTCCACCTGCACCACGGTGATGGTGGGCCTCGCTGGCTGGCAAAAGATGTACAAAAGACGCGTATTGCAACATTAATGGCAGATAAAGCGTCTTGTATTCTTTGTTTGTTGCTCTGACGGCCTGGAATATTTGCTTCACCAGAGTGTCGTGGTCAGACAATAGGCGTTCTGGAGTTGCTGCCGGAAGTCCCTTTATGAATGGCGGATAGCGCGGGGGGTCCTCGGTGTTTTTCGCCGGAGAGTGTTTTTTTAGTAGTGCAATCATGTGGTGAATATATGTCATTGTCGCAGGCTAAATTCCTCTGAATACGCCTATAAACACCTCCCATCTCCACACTAAATGCTCAACAGCTTTTCTCTATAGTAAGGCGGTAGATCTCGTAAATTGCCGAGAGCTTGATGTGTGACGACAACAGAAATGAAACAGGAGATATTTTATGAAGAGAGTCTTATTCACAGCGTTTATTTTCGCTCTGCTGCTTGGTTGTGCCAGCACCCCAGTACCCTGCCCGGAGGAGGAAGATGTTCAGCACAAAGATGTCGTTGAAAATTCGGCAAACGAGACTTATCGGCCTGGCTACACCGTCCTTGCGTACGACCGGCCTGGCCTGGTTGGTAAAGTCGCTGCTGCCCCTGGTCATGTTTTGACAACGGAACCCGATCAAAATTACTTGGCACTGGAACTGACTCTCGAGGAAAAAAAACGTGAGGTGTTGGAAAAACTCCAGAACGGCGTGGCGGCAAAATTGAAAGCTGAAGCAGCGGAGCGGCGAAAAAACGAAGACCGAATTAAGATTCCCACGCAGCTTGTTTCACAAAAACCATCCCGGCCGGCTGAGGCCAGCTCCTCCCACAAAAAGGTGAGTCCTTGGCGTCAAGCATGGGAGCGCTACTGCAACAACGGACAGGGGTTAACAGACGAAGATATCGAAATTCTAAAAAGGGAAAGCTATGTCGTTCCTGTCGAATTCAGGAACAGCTGCCTGCCTCCTAAGTAAATATGAAATTTCGAAAACTAAAAGCTGTGTTTTACAGCCTCCCAATCTGTATTCGCAGTTTATTGGCTATCAATACTGTGTTATTCGCATTGCTGGCCCTGCATGGCGGGTCAGCCTTGGGATTCAAGATTCTTTTGTCTGTACCGGGTGGGCTTTTAGTCGAAGCTGGAGGGTTCTATCGCCCCCTGGTGACAGAAAATCTAGAAGTCTGGCGCGTGGTAAGTTACGCCTTTCTTCATGGCAATTTGCTGCACCTCGTTTTCAATATGCTTGCCCTTTGGCAGGTTGGCACCCCGCTTGAGAAAGAAATCGGATGGAGCCGTTTTCTTGGGGTCTACTTCTTTACGACGATCGTTGCAATTCTCTTTAGCGCCATTGCCAGCCCTGAAACAATTACAATTGGTGCCTCCGGTGCACTCTTTGGTCTTATTGGGTTTGCTATTACGTTCTATCATCGGATCGGCGGTAAAAGAGCATTGGCGCGCCGCAACCTAATGGTTCAATGGGCGGTTTATGCAATCATGTTCGGGTTTATCATGGGGGCGGACAATGGTGCTCATATTGGAGGAACCATTGCTGGGGGAGTCGCCGGCTCATTGACTCCCGCATCCCGTGAAGGGTTAGACCAACGTGAGGTTCTTGTCCCCGGTCAAAACCAGATCATCTTGACCACGTTTGCTCTTTGCCTCTGTTTTCAAGTGTTTTTCTGGGGGAAGGCAGCGATCAGTTTTTTTTCTTTATAGTTTTTTTCTCTTGCGTCTTCTAAAACCTGTGTCAGGTTGAAGGTGAAGCGGGCCTCTCTCCTGCTTGGTTTTCTCCTCTCTACGGCCCCGGGGTATTGGATCTCGGGGCCACTCTTTTTTCTTTGCTTAAATACCCCCACAAACAAACGCGTTCTTGGCCCCATTTGTTCTCTTGCCCCGGTTTATTGTGAAAATAAACCCTTTTTTCAGGAGCTAGGACATGAAAGCACCAGCTAAAGCAATGATCGTTCTCTTTCTTTTCGCCTTCGGAGTGGGGGCTTTCTGGTATGTCGGTGAAAATGTTCGCGATGAGGTTTTTGCCGCTGCCGATCAGAACCCCCTTCTGCAGATTGAGGATTACCAGAAAGGTCTCTTAAGTTCAAAATTTAAGCTCATCACCTATGGTGGTCAATTGAGACTTCTTGGCAAAATTGATCATGGTCCCTTCTTGTGGTCTGACAGGAAGTTGGGACTTGCGTCCATTTACCTGACCGTAGATCCATTTCAGATGGTCACTTCTCCTTGGAAAACCGTTATTGATAAATTCCCCCTGCTTAAGGCCAGCCATGTTGATGTTTTGGTTAACCTCAACCGGACCTATACGATCTCGGGTGAGATTCCAGAAATGGAAGTTACCTTCCCTTCTAAACAGGGTGATCTGATTGTTGATTTCTCAGGGATGGTTTTCGACGGGTCTGGTACCGATAAGACTTACTCGGTTTCTGGGCGCGCTAAAAGGGCCTCGCTTAAAGGCCCGGAGCAGATGGATATGATTTGGGGTGACATGCTTTTCTCAGCACAGGGAACTGACATGCTCAGTCTTATTCCGACTGACTGGAAGAGCGATTTTACTCTGGGCGATTTTTCCATGTCTTGGGTAGAAAACGGATCCCCCAAGACCGTGGTGATTGATGAGATCGTGGCAACTTCTAGGGGAGCAACTGAGGAAGGACTGGTCAGTGCTGGTGCTCTCTACCAGGTTAAGTCTTTATCTGTCGATGGACAATCGTTTGGGAACTTGGATTACTCAATCAACCTAAAGGGCCTGACAGAGGACGGCTTGATCAAGATGGCAAACTGGTTCAGTCAATTTTACTCTCTTACGGGGCTTGATGAGGCTGCAGCTGCTGAAACATTTCGCACCCTGGCTCCAGAGTTTTTGCCCATCCTTTATCGAGTCCTTGACGACAATCCTGATCTTGAGATTCGCGTCAAATCATCCCAACCTTCCTTCGGCGAGAACGAAGGAATCGTTCAGTTGCGTTTATTGGATGAAAAGCACCTACCACTTGTGTCTCGAATCTTAGGAGGTGTTTCTCTTAACCTAGACGAAAGAGCCGCGGTCCTATTGGCACGTTTTGGGATGGCTGGTTCACAGAACCTTCAAGGCCTCCCGATCGACTCCCAAGAGATCGTTGTGAAAAATTTCATAAAGAGCATAACGGAAGAAGGTCTGATAGGAAGAATTGATGATCGGTACACGTTCAACGCCTCCTACAGTGGTAAGGAAGGTCTTGTTCGCTACGGAAAGGCCGGAGTTTTCCCCTTCCAGTTGGAGCAGATTTTTCAAGCGATTCAGCCTTTTATGATTCCTTCGGATTAACATTTTAGTGTATTGCGTTTTTGGTTTTCTAATACATCATGAAGGTGTAGGAGGAAGCCGTGGAACTGAGATTAGAAGGAAACAGAAAAACGAAAGCAAGCAGCTTGGTTGACCTTGAGAGGTCGCTGATTCAGGCCCGCTCTCTCGTTTGCGGTAAGCCCCTGGTAAGAAGTCTTTTGTGTTGCGTTCGCAATACTTATGGGCCGCTGGAAGAAAGTAGGATTGTAAATGAGTATCGCCTGGTTGAATTTCTTGCCGACTGATGTGGGTATTGAATCAGTAGGCATCTGAAAGGAAGATAGATGGTTGAAGTAATTATCGGATTAGTCGCGCTTGCTGTCGCTGTTCATCAGCTTGTTTTGCAAAGAGCAGAGATTCGCCGTAACGGGCAAATCAACTCGCTCGTCCATATGTCTTCTCTGTTGCAGCATAGGATCGATTATCACGAAAAAATTATTAGTGATTTGCGTGATCAGAAAAAATCACCCGAGTCGTGGCGCGGTCACCAGCGAAGGGTTAACCAAGAGTTGCGTCCGTTGCTGGCGGATATTCATCGCGAGTTGTTGGCTTTAATGGCTCAACAAAGTATGCCCTTTGCCGAGGAGCGGATTCTTAACGCCTTAGCACTCAATTCCGAGGCCCCTGTTTCAGATTAGAGGCTGGTTGACTTAAATGTAAACGCAGAAAGGTAAACACGCATGAACGATATTTCTTTCGATAAAACTCTACTTGGCAACATCGCAACTCATGGGTGGGCCCCGGTTTCGGTTTTCGGGGGTTGGACTGAGGAAGATAGCCCTTCACTGGTCTACACCGTGGGACTCTACAAAAACTACGGGCATCCTGAGCTGCTTATCAGTGGGATTCCGACAAGGGTATCTCTGGACATTCTTGCACCTGTTGTTGAGCGTATCAAACTGGGAGAATCTTTTGTTCATGGTCAGATGGATACATGGGCTCTGAATGGCTGTCCTATCTGTTTTGCGGCCATTCCACAAAAGCTCGTTTCCAGTCATATGGGCAAGTCGGAGCTGGCATATGACCTGCCTCCTCCAGCACTGCAGATATATTGGCCGGACTCCTCGGGTAATTTTCCATGGGCTCCCGGGTATTCTGTGGGATCTCAAAAACAGGGGCGTTTCGGCGACGAGCCTGATTTGATTCAATTTGACATGGCTATGCCTAGCGCTCAGGGCTTTCAGTATGCGTAGTACAGAGGGGTGTCCAATGCATTCGTCAGAGATGCTTCGCAGTATGGGGATCCATGTGTCAGGGTCTACGGATAAAAGACGTTCTCGGCAATTGACACCCCGGTGCCGTGAACAGTTACTGGGTCGAATACGCCTGCAGCGTTGGTGGCTGATCTCTCTCGCACAATTGTCGGATGATGATCTTGGTCAGATGGTTGACCATATTCTTGAGGGGTGGAGGAACTACCAGATACATTATTCCCGCTATGGCAATGGGCGCCCTTATCATCCCTACGTCCAGGTGTTTTCGGTCCTAATGCGTGAACTCGAGGGGTGGACGAATGCGTAAGATAGCAAACGTTTTTGTCGATATCATTCTGTTCCCCTTTTGTTTTGTCCTTCGCCTATTTGGGCGGAAAGTTGTTTTGGCGTCGGATTCATTTATTACTCCGGAAGCGACTCGCAGTATGCAAGATTTTTACACTCGGCTTGGTCGGAGGCAGGCGGGTGATGACATGTCTCTGGCGATTTGGCATCTACGCGACCAGATCCACCTTTTGCCCTCAGGGTATTTGGATCTTCCTGCTGCTGAGGCCCGTTTTGTTAGTGAGACATACTCCTCCCTACCCTCCGCGTTAAGAGATCTGGTCGAGCATGGTAATTCTGCAAAGGGTTTTGGGTTCAGGGCTGAGTTAACCCCTGGGTTGCGAGAACGATATCTCGGGCGTGGGCCTTTTTATGACGGTCGGCCGGTATCAATAGAAGATATGAAGATGGTTGAGGCGGGCGATATTGATAAGGCCTTGCTGCTTTGCGACCTGATTCTTCGCGAGAACTTGCCCGAACCTAAACTTGTCGCCACAGGAGGTTGAGAAAATGATCACTTTTGTCACCGATGTCCTCCCGGGAGAACCGGACATTCTGGAGGGTGTCCGCTACAAAGAGTTGCGTATTCTCGCGATCGATGACAGTCCGATTAAGACTGTGCCGGCCCCGAAGGGAGGGTGGACGCACGAAGTCCTGCAGAATACCGGTGCGCTGCTGGCAGATGAAACTGAAGAAGGCGCTAATGCTTATCTGGGCTCCGAGTTTGTAGGATCAACGGAAGTTTGATGGTTAAGGTAAAGCAGCAAGTCACCTGCCCTTATTGCAAATCGGCAACGGAATTCCTGCAAAATTCCAAAGCAATCTACCATGGGCGTAATTTTGGTCCTGTGTATTTGTGTCGACCTTGCCAGGCCTGGGTTGGGTGCCATCCGAGATCTTGGCTGCCATTGGGGCGTTTGGCAAATGCGGAACTTCGGAAGTGGAAGCAAAAAGCACACAAGGCATTCGACCCTCTGTGGCAGCAACAAGCGGCACGAAAGCAATGGCCTAAAGGACGCGCCAGAAGAGTAGCTTACTCATGGCTCTCAGAAAAACTCAACCTGCAAAAGGGCGAGTGCCACATCGGTCTATTCGATATCGATCTCTGTCGCCAGGTGGTCGAGGTGTGTGCCGACCCCAGCGACTACTTTACCGAATAGTCGCAGACCTTCCATAGTCCGTTCTCGACTCTCAGGACTGTGACTTCATGACCGGCTTTCTTCCGATCCATTTCGACCTCGCTATAAACAAGCAGGTAGTTATCGTCAGGAAGAGACGGGTGGCTTGTTTTCATTCTTGCTTTGACAACCTTGCGGACTTTCACCCCTCCCAAAAGCTGGTGGGCTCGACGGGTTTTGTCGACCCACTCTGTTTCCGAAGCGGACAGTTGCAGAAACTCCGATCCGCTGTAATAAGCGGCAACCAGCGCCTCCTGGTTGAGAAGCTCGGTAAACGAATCAACAGAGGCAATAGCTGCTGCAAGATTTTGCGCGGTGAGTGTGCTTGTTGATGAGATTGCAGGTACAGCAGTTGCCAATAAGAGCCCTGCCAAAAGGACGATGATCAGCTTTTTCATAGAGTTCCCCCTCTACCGTTTTTTCTGTGTCGTTATTGTACTCTCAGTTTCTGACAAATTTCTGAATGGTCAGCATTTTCAGCCTACTTAATCTCTTGTGTTTACCAGCTTTCGTGAGATTCTGGACAGAGAGAGGAGATAATATTATGAATGAAAAAGGCAACTTAGAGAGAATCGCAAGTGGGGCATATGAAGCGGGAGAACCGATCCTTCTCGATTATGAGTTTGATCTGCTGGCGGACAATGGGTTGAACCTTGATACCCGGTCGTTTCGACGAAAGGTAGAGCATCCGATCCTTATGGGGTCCCTTGATAAAAAAAAGAGCGAGGATGCTGTCGTCAAGTTTCTTGGGAATAATGTTCGTTGGGTTGAGATCAGTCCGAAGTACGATGGCGCGTCATTGCGACTGTCCTATGTCGATGGACAGCTCGTAGGGGGAGTGAGTCGCGGGAATGGCTATGTCGGCGAAGACTGGACGGACAACCTCCTGCTGGCAAATGTCGTAAAAACTCTGAAAAAACCCGCTACCGTTGAGGTGCGAGCAGAGGCAATCATATCTCAGTGTCACGCCGATAAGTTTGAAACAAACCTACGGGGGATAGTTCCGGGGATGTTGCGTGCCAGCGACTCGCGCCCTGAACTAGCTCTGGTAGATGTCATTGCGTTTGAAATTTTTGGAGAGGGGCTTGTTTCTCAGGCGGACAAACGTCAAGCCTTGCGCGACCTATTTCCGGATTCCCACCGTGTTGAAACTCAGCTGATTTTTGCACATAACGAAGAAATCGAGGAGCATCTGCAACCGTTTTTTGTTAATCCGTTTGCTACGCTGGAAAAGGCTTTCGCGTTCTGGCAGGAGCGACTTGATTACGCCATTGACGGTCTTGTTCTGCTCAAAGGACTGTCTGGTATTGACGCCCCGCTGCCGGTTCAGGATAGCCTGAAGCCATCGAACCGGGCTGCTGTCAAGTTTGGCGACGAGGGATACCCGGCTGAGGTTGGTAAAATCCGCTATCAACTGGGTCTGTACGGTGTTCTCACCCCCGTTCTTGACCTTGCTGAAGCTGTTGAGATCGACTCGACGATGGTTGCGAAGGCGAGCGCATCCAACTATGCGCTGTTGAAGGCCGCAGGTCTGGGGGTTGGTGCCAAGATCGAAATCTGCAAGTCAGGCGATATTATCCCATTCTGCAAGGCTGTAATCGACCCATCGCAGGATGGGCTGGAATTACCCCTTTGCCCGGAGTGTGGTGAGCAGTCGATCCTGTCTGATACCGGCGTTCAGGCACTCTGCGTAAACGATGACTGTCGGGGAGGCTCACTTGTGAAGCTTCAGCGGTTCTTCGAGATTTTTGCCATCGCCGCGGTTTCGGACGCAACGATAGAGTCTCTTTTCTCTGCCGGTTATGATTCTCTCGAAAGTATCTTTTCTCTCACCGTTTCCGATCTGGTGAAACTGGACGGCTTTGCTGAAAAATCAGCCAGATATCTTATTGATTCTCTTAAGTCCATTTCTTTATCTGAGGCTCAGGTTATCAAGGCAGCTGGTCTCAAGGGTTTAGGTGAGCGCAAAGGAAAGGTGTTGTTGTCCAGCTACGCATCTATTGATGATCTGGTGGAAAGGGTTACCGCCAGCGGAATGGATAAGGTCAGTGGGTTCGGTCCCATCCAGTCAAAGATGATTGAAGAAAATATTCACTTGATCGCAGAAACCAAGGCTCGCTTTACGTCTCTGGGAATAAGAGTTGAGTCGGCAAATCAAAACCAGAGTACGGCGGACCAGCAAAAGACGATTTTGATCTGTGCAACAGGCGCAGCTCCTATGAAACGCAATGAGTTCGAAGCGCACATCCAGAAGTTTGGTTATGTCATGCAAAGCAGCGTGAACAAAGAGACTCAAATTTTGGTTTGCGCTGATCCTTCGGGCAACTCTAGTAAATTGAAAAAAGCCCGTTCGCTCGGAATCCAGATTCTCGATTACGCTGCCTTTCTCAGTCAGATTGAGACAAGAGAGAATAATACCGAGCAGGACACAGTTTCACCACCGGCCAGTATGGAGCATGAAAGTAATTTTCAGACTTCGGCCAGCGTCGAGGAGCCTGAACAACCTCAACATCCACCCTGTCCTGACGAGAGTAACCTGAGTCTTTTTTCTCAGTGGTAAACCCCTCCGACCCGTTTACTTTTTCCCTGTAAGCGGGTTTTCTTCCCCTTGCGTAATCCCCCCTCCGTGAGACTATGGATATAGGAGGAATCGCATGTATTTCAATAACTTGAGAATCGTACTAACAGGAACACCACCGGGGCAAAGATCGCGAAAAGATGTTGAGGCCTTCTTGCGTCAACAGGGGGCCTACATTGAAAACAAGATCAATTATGGCACCGACTATCTAATTTATGGCCGGAGTAATACCGTCAAATACAGAGAGGCTATTGATAAGGGGGTTAAGGCCATCACCTACAATGAGTATTTCGACATGGTTGGTTCGGGAAAGGGGCCTGATCGGTCGGAACTTGAAAGGGCGAAACTGGACGCGCAGGCCAAGCGTGCGATTTCTAAGGGCGAAAAGAAGCTCAGATCCTTGAGAAATGAACTTTCGGTGGTCCAAACCTCAGCGGCGGAGTGGTAGTTATGGCGACAAAACTAAAAACACTGAACTGGGCCAAGCCAGAAGTTAAAAAATTTACCCAGATGATCCTGGATGGCGATCGCCGGGGGAGGCTCAGCGTACATCAAATTTTTCAGTCTGTTTGTGAACGTTCTCTGGAATTGACAACCGGCAGGGAACCAACGATTCAGGTTGCTGGGGCCGACTGTAAGTTGATTGATGAGATTGCTTTTGCCTATCAGCAGGCGGTTCTCGCGGAAAAAAGATTTACCGATATTCTCGGGATTGCCTACATGGAGCTGGCGAATCACGGTTACAAGAAGCAATTAGCTCAGTTTTTCACGCCTGCGAATGTCGCAAAAATGATGGCAACTATCTCAGTCGGAAATGATTTCGGACCACGCAAGGATGGCCGCTTACATACCGCGATTGATCCCGCCTCAGGGTCGGGCGTGATGATGCTTTCGCTGGCACAGCATATTTTTGAAATAGCCGGGCAAGAAGGTCTTGAAAATTATTCCTTCCACTGCGTCGATCTTGATCTTTCTTGTGCCCTTATGAGTGCAACACAGTTCGCCATGAACCTGTCCTGCTATGACCTCCAGGTGGGAGAACTGGTGGTTATTCGTGGCGACTCCCTGTTCCCTGCAAACTGCTGGGAATTAATTGTCCATGCGGTTCACCCGAAAGTGAAGTCTGCTCCGATCTACAGTGACGACTACAGAGAAGCGGTACGCCACCTTAGCCAAGAAAGGCGGGAATCCCTTTTTGAGGATTCACAGCTGGCGGGGGTACGGGGTTGATCGTTTCTTATGCGTCGGGAGTTGGCCGGTCGATCACCGACTTTTTGGCCTGCGCGGATGCTTCCTATCCAGTCGGAATACAAATTGGTGACATCAGCCCTTCGGTCATGGCAAGACTCCCCGAGTTCAATGCAGCTGGGGCCTTGTTATTTGTCGATAGTGGCGCTTACCCGGCTTTTCAGCGTGGCTTTGAGGTTGACTTTCAGATGGTGTTTGATGGCTATCACTCGCTTTTACGTGTCTTGTCTCGACCTGAAAACGTGGCCCTGGTTGCGCCTGACAAGATCGGCGATATGGTCACCACGTCTGCCCTTCAAGTGCGCTGGTTGCCGCAGATTAAGGAATTGATTTCAACCGGTGCAGAGGTTTTGGTTCCAGTCCAATGCGGATGGAACCTTGCGGCCTACCTCCCTTATTTACAAAAGTTGCGCTACGAAATCGGGAGTCCTTTCACTCTGGCCTTCGCCTACAACAAACGGGCCTGGTCAGAAAGAGCAATGGCCAGAGTCGTTGCTGATTTTCAACCTGAAAAGGTGCATCTTCTGGGGATAGGGAAAAGCCGTATCGGCACGGCGGCCGGAGCTTTGTGGTCAGTAGCCCCCAATGTTGTTGTCGGCCATGATTCGTGTCGAGTTCGCTCATTGGTAGGAAAGGGACGCACTCTTGATGTTCATGTGCATCGCCATATCGAGCAGAAAAAAGCAAAACTGTCGCGCCGTGAGGCAGAAGAGACCGCTCGATTTGTCGGTATTTTTGAGCGCGACGAGGACGCTGAACTTATTGCTGATCTTTTCGACTTAAGCGACGAGGTGTTGATGCACCAGCTTTGTCACGTTCCCGGGTTTCTCACCCCTCAAAAAGCTGCTATTCTGGCAAACTTCATGGGGATTCCCTCGACAGCTGATCGTTTTCTTGAAAAATTCGTTCGTGATTCTCAACGGTCATCGCAAAGCGAGCGGTTCGGGTGTGCTTTGGGTGAGTTTATTGAACTTATAGCTGGCCGGGATCTGATTGAGGCTGTTCGGTTCAGAGTCGGAGAACGTCTCCGTGAAAATCGCAAGATCATTTCATCGTCCTCCCGTCGCCTTGGGTTGGCTGAGGTCCTGTCTGTCGAAAGAAGACAGGAAGTACGGAATGTTCAACTTCAAATGCTCTTTTGAGTCAGAACCGTTTCAGCGACAGGTTGTATACCAGCAGTATGGCAAACGAAGAATTGAAGATATACTCGCTTTCAAGCGTTGCTACGGGCATTCAAAACGCTTTACGAGATGCCACAAGCAAAACTATCTGGGTGCGTGCCGAAATTGCAACCGGCAACACTCGTGGCGGTAGCTATTATTGCGATCTGGTTGAAACAGACCAGGCCGGCACTATCACTACGAAAATACGTGCAGCTTGCTGGTCTCGCTCCCTCCAGTCGATCCGGGCGAAGTTTAAAGGTCACGGTGTCGATTTTCCGCCGCCAAACGGAACTGCCGCTGTTCTTCTTTGTCGTCTCACCTTTCATCAGATTTACGGTCTTTCTCTGACCATTGTCGATGCTGATCCGAATTTTTTACTTGGTGACATTGAGCGCCGTCGTCGTGAAACCCTTGAAGCCCTTCAACGGGAGGGGTTGTTCGAGATTAATCGTATGTTGCCTGTTCCCACCCTGCCCCTTAAGGTTGGTTTGATCACCAGTGATGGTTCGGCAGCTTACAATGATTTTGTGCAGACCCTTCGAGGATCTGGCTACGCTTTCCAGATATATGTAGCTGATGCGATTGTTCAAGGAGACAAAACAGAGGCGTCCGTTATTGCCGCGATGAGTCGAATTTCACAGCTGAATTGTGACTTGCTCTGCATTATACGTGGAGGCGGCTCGAAAACCGATCTAGCCGGGTTTGACAATGAGAGAATTTCCAGGGAGATCGCTTCATATTCGAAACCTGTTTGGGTTGGTCTGGGTCACGAAATTGATGACCCTGTTGCGAACTATGTTTCTGGGCGAGCGTTTGTTACTCCAACAGCTGTTGCTGAAGAATTGGTCGAATGTTGCGCACAGGTTGAGCGATTCCTGGATGAGGCTATCGAGCGCTTTCGGTCTGTGTGTGAAACTCGAATAAACTCGGATCAGGTCATAATTGAGAGAGCAGCTGAACGACTACAAAGCCGAGTTGAACAACAGCTTGATCAGGCGCACAGGTATTTGAACGAAATTACAACCAGTCGGTTTATGAAGGTTAACAGCCGACTTTCGACTGAATCAAGCAGGCTTATGGAGTTTGGCCGGCAGCTTCATCGAGCAGGACTAGCTAATACAGGGTCGCGAAAACAAACCCTTGCCGACAAGGGGGAGTCGTTCCGGTCGCTGGCGAAACATATTTTACTTCAAGGTCAAAAAGATCTTAGTTACCGCACTCAACGTTTTTCAGCCGAACGAATTTTACGGCGGGTCACAGCTGAGGATGAACGCTTGGTCAACAAAGCGAACCTTGTTCGCGCTCAAGACCCCGATCGAATGCTTAATCGAGGATTCGCACTTCTCAAGGGGGGCGATGGCAAGATTATTTCAACAACATCTGATGCAGCTACTTTAAAAACGGCCGAGGTTCATTTAAGAGACGGTTACCTTGATGTTTCGGTGACTGATATCCATCCACAGGGGGATAATGAGAAATGAGTACGCAACAAGAGCAGTCGTATGAAGAACGTCTGGAAGAGTTGAACGGGATTCTGGAGAAACTAGACTCGACGAGCACCCCGATTGACGAGTTGTCTGTCGCAACGCGACGAGGAATTGAGTTGGTCAATTCTCTACGAAAAGACCTGAAGCGAGTTGAAACAGAGATTCATGATGCCTTCAAGGCTTTGGATGATACAGAAGAGGACGCTCCTAATTTTTGAGGTGCTTCTATGACTTTGAACCAGCTTGGCCTTTTCGATAATGTTGATTGTGGAGCAGAGTTTTCTGTTTGCCGGCGTTATCGATATCAGCTTTGGCGACAATGGCGCGATGATGGCCATACAATTTGCTTTATCATGCTCAATCCCAGCACGGCTACAGACATTCTCAATGACCCTACAGTTGAAAGGTGTCAAAGGCGAGCTTCAATGCTTGGCGCCGGCCGCCTGGTAGTCGTGAATATTTTCGCCTGGCGCGCAACCGACCCACAAGACATGCTGACGGCTGCTGACCCGGTTGGTCCTCTCAACAATCAGGCTATACTGGAGGAGGCCTTGGCGGCAGACCAGGTAATACTTGCGTGGGGCAACCACGGCAAACACCTAGGGCGCGGAGATGTCAGGGTCCTCCTCAAAGAAGCCAATGTCCACCCAATGGTTTTACAGATGACACAAGAAGGGGAGCCGCAGCATCCCCTTTATCTCTCCTATAAATTAAAACCCACCCTTCTACCCTAGTTGCGTCTTTCCTGACTTGAGAAAGTTGTAAATGATGGACCTTGTTTTCTCCCCCAAGTTCGTTTTGGAAAAAATGCTGAACCTCTCCTTCAACAGGTCTCAGGTCAGACGCCTCCAGAAACTTGCCATGGTTTCCGAAAGGACTGTTTACTACTGGTTCTCTATCGGCAAGATGAAAAAGGCAAACGAATACAGAGAACTGATGCGGAAGCTTTCCGAGAACGAGTCATGCCTCTGGTGTCCTGCTACCAGCGAGGAATTCATCAAATCGGTCAAAGATCCATCCTGGGGCGAGTTCGCTGCAACTTCGCTTCTAAGCAAGGAAAACGATTTTCGTCTGACAATGAGCTACATCCTTCGCAACCAATTTGAGAATAGCAATTCCTTGTCTTGGGAGGGTGATCTACGCAGGCTTGGAAGTTGCTTGCCGAGCAAAGCCCTGAACCGTCTTGCCAACAACCTTAAGAAAAGAGGGCTGGGGCAGAGTCAGAGGACAATGTTGTAGAGGTACTTGCATTCATCACAATTCTGACCCTCCTGGAGTCGGAGTATTGTAAGAGCATCAATGCGGACCCATTTCTGGGGAAAATACTGCCGGATTATGTTAATCGTGAAGAATCTCTGGTTGCGCTCCCCGCTGAGATCTTCATACAGAAACTCGTGAACAACTTGATCGACACATCTCTATTTGAAAATCAGGCACACTTCAATGCGTATATCGGGAAAGGCACTTTTCTTGGTCCTGAGCACGTACTTCGCTATCTCAACCGTTACCGTTCGGGAAAAACTGTTCCGCTCTGGAGTACCTTCTCGAACTGGGCGAGGGAGATGGCGAATAGAGTTGTCGAACTGAATGATTCAAAGGAGAGTATTGAGAATTTGTCGAAGTCAGCAAAGAAAAGGGCTACTGCCGAGGTTCTTCACCTCCAGTACCTTTTTGGAGGTGCTCTTTTGCTAGACGGCGTTATTCGCTTTTCGCATAAAGAACTTTCAGATTCGGGACTGGCCCCCGTTTCCTTTTTCCGGAAAGAGTACATGACCTGCTCAGCGGCGTGGTGGTGCAGGGAGACGGAAGTACCGCCTCCCTGTGATTGATCTACTTGCCTGGCAAACCGTTTCCCCGGCCCCCTCCAGAAGGCTGCCCTGTGGTGCTCGGCCAGTTGCCGCCATTGCCAGGTTGACTGGAAACTCGCCCACCACCTTTACCGCCCTTGGCAAAACAAATCAAACCAGAATACGCGAACTCTTCTTGATACATAACTTTCTCCTTTTGAAAGTGGGTTAAAGATAAAACTCACATTACACGAGGAGGGGGATGGCAGTCCGGGACACCTTATTGCAATTCTCATATTGATTTTTGAATATATCTATGGTCAAGCTGTTTCACATATTCTCAAAAAACGGTAAGGTAAAACGGTAAGGTACAGGGGGGCGGGGATTGTTCAAATCCCCATAGATTTGATGAAATGTGAAATCAACTCAAAAAGGTATCTGGTTCTGCCATATTTCATTTGAGTGGTAATGGATAACGGTTAAGGGCACATAGGACTTCTTGAACAAACTGTAATCGTTCTTGCTCCTCTGGATAATGCTACGTAAAGGTGCTTTGCATTCATCGGTGATGCATCAAGAATGAGTACATGGTCAGCCTCTAACCCTTTAAGAAGGAGGGTTGATCCAATGGCACGACTAAAGACCCGCCGATCACCATAATGTCGGCGCTGTTCTCTTACGCTACTGGCGGTCTCGGCAAAACTTTTTTCAGATATCTGTATCGCTTTTTGAACCGTCATCTTCATAGCAATCAAGGCGCTTCTGCGAAATATTTTTGCTCCTGGTGATCGCTCTAGTGCCTCAATGAGACCCAAAACGCTTTCCCGGGTTTCGGTAGTCATCAGCTTGATTGCGGCAGTTTCAACCTCAGAAGGAGGAGTTCTATTTCGACCAGCGGTAATTGTTTCGACTCGCCTTATTACTTCTGCTCTGCTCACACTGGTCATCATCGTCTCTGCAAAAGTCAGTACCAAATCCAACAGTCTGCCAGGATTACAGTTATCCAAAGCCCTTGCAGCAGAGATGATCTCTCCCATATCGACCGGCTCGACAACGTCTACTCCCTCGACAGACCTGGCGAAGCTGTGTCGAGAGTTCCGATCTATGGAGTCCCCAATTACCAGAAGAGTTTCGTGCTTGGCCATCTGTTTTCGTATGCGGTATTGCATCTGAATAGTCATTTGGGTATCGGCTCTGTAATCCCCGGAAAGTTGATTCCACAAGACGTGCGTACCGCAGGATCGAAGGTCGACCTGTTTGCAATTAAGCAGCTCTTGCCGAACACCCAGGAGCCACTCCCCCAGCGTCGGGGTTCCTGCATTTTCCCAACGGAAAGGTCTTTCTAGGCTAAGGATTGGCGGGAAATTTTGCATCACATCCCCCTCCCATGCAGGCATAGGTCCAGCGAAGTCGAAAATTCCCTGCAGGGGATCACCAAGAACAATCGTTGGAATGACTTGTGATAGTGCGCAAATCATTTCATGTTGTTTTGCGTCGCAATCCTGGTACTCATCGACGAGTAAACGGGAATAGGAGGCGGCAAGGATTTGGTTCAGATACCCGGCCTTCAGGTAGGCGCATACAGTATTTCGCAAATCCGGGTAAAAAAGTTTTGCATTTTCTGGGTTAGCAGTAACGTGACAGGTGGTGGGAAACTTGTTCGAAATCGAGAACGCCCATCCGTCAATCGTTGCAACATGTGCATCCATTTTTGAAATGCCGAGCTTTCGAAGTCGCATCTTTAAGGCCGCAACGCCAGCAGTTGTATGCGTTAGGATAAGGTACGGCTTTGACTGTGCCACCTGGACTGTTTCAGTGATCAGGTGGGTCTTTCCACAGCCGGCAGGAGCAACCACCAATCCTCTCTGATGGTCGAGTACGGCCTCGACGCTCATTGTCCTGCTCCAGCGCCAGGCACCCATCTGAAAAGGCCACCGAAAACGTCTCTAAATGGCTGTTGGAATTTAGTTAAATTGGGTCCAATGACGGTACGTGCCAGTTCTTCAGCGTAGGCAATGTCTTTGAACCATTTGTATTGCCCCGCAGCCGCACCCAGAATAGGCCGAATTTCATCCGTAGGAGAAGCCCAGCACCGATCCAGGTTATACTGACCATTCGTTACGTTCTCGATATTGCTATTTATCCTCTGCCACCCGCGATTATTGACCGCTAGCTGGAGGATGGGGATCAGGCAATCAACCGGGCAGTGCGTAAACAAGGCTGTTTCCGTAGACAATCCTGCTCCCCATTCAAAAACAGGGATTCCTTTATTCCTGCAAGCCTGGACGTTGGCGAGATAAGTAGGATCATCCACATCGGAATCTTGAAATAGTGCGGTTTGATACAACAAAGACCGAAAGATTTCTGCCCTTTGCAGACAAGTACCGTTGCCGTTCCCGTCGGCGCAAAAAGCTCCCCTGCCGTGAATTCCTGAGTAACCCTGATCTTCACAATGCAAGTCCAGGCCGCGGACGAGACCTACTTCGGTTTTTCCTTCGCCGACAATAACGAACTTGCTGAAAAAGGCTTCCGCGCATGAGCGGAGAGTCGATTGTTCCTGGACTCCACTTCCCAACGTGATAACGCGGTGACTATAATCGACAAACGGCGGGGGGAAGGGAGGGCCTTGTGACCGTCTTACTACGTGCAACTGGCTCGCCTCCAGTTCGCGAAGCACATACGGAGAATGAGTCGTCAGAAATACCTGTTTTTGAGGATTAGGTGATTTTGACCCCAATTCATTCAGCAAGCGGGTTATTCGATATGGCTCCAGACCGTATTCCGCTTCATCGACCAATAAAATTCTGGAAGAGGTGGCAGCTTTCTGGAGGCCGCTAAGTAACAGTCTAGTTGAGCCGGTACCGAGTTGTCTTAACGGGACGTGATTACCGTCATGGAGAGAGATGGCCCCTGAAGAGAGAGATACACCTTTTACATCGAGCAGGGCTTTCAGATCCTCGACTGGGACGCCGAGGCCATTGGCGATCCCCTCAACCTGCTTCAAAACGTCATCAACCTTATCAATCGGCTTTTCCGCAAATGCAGAACGCGTTTTGCGAGCGGCATCCGCCAGGACTGCAGAAACGTCCAAGGTGTTTTCCGATAATTTGTTGAGTATGGAGTTATTTCCCCACCCGAGTTGATTGCTGGTATATACTCCCAGGCGAGAGGGGGATATTAATTCTCGATGCTTCCAAGGCAGGCGCTTTTCTATCCCCTCATCTGCTGCGCGATCGGAATAAAGAATCCACGCCGGGTCCAGGTCATTATTAACAGTCAGCTTAAGCGTTAAGACATTTTCCCATCCCGGTTGCGGCTCGTCGGAAATTTTAAGTGTTTCCGAATTGCGGCCGCGCAAAAATAACCCGTAAGAGTCGATGTTGAGCAAGGGCTCGGGAAGATTGCCAAGGGTGATGGTGATTTCAATGGGAGTGTCGGTATTGAGCTGGTAGAAGTCGGCATCACTAAACTGATAATAGCGACGTGCCCCAAGGGTCAAATCGATTGCATCTAGTATTGTCGACTTTCCGGAATCGCCGGGTCCAATCAGGCAATTCATACCGGGACCGGGACACCATGAGGTCAACTGGATTGAGCGAAAATTTCTGATACAAACTTCTCTGATAATAGGCATTTTCCCCCCACAATACCGAAGTTTCGAATTGAATTAGCCAAGCAGCGTTCAATCATACAAAAAAATTTGACCACCTGTGCGTTTCTTTTCTAGCCTTCTGCCTGAATAGGGTTCTTATGGGCCCAATGACCCGGTAGCTTATCGCTGCCAACTTTTCATCACACCAAATATCCTTGGGATATATGCAAGATCCTTTTGGCAGGACTTTTGGGAAAGATGGGGCCTGACTTGATGGCCGCCCTTTCGAGTTTGCATAATTGCTTAGTTTTGCAAAAAAATGCCCCAGATTGTTTCAGGGGCATTCGTCATGAAACGTACTAACTTTGAGACCGAGCTTGCCTGTCCTGCTCGTTGTTAATGAACCCATCCCTTGAGGATTACGCCCAACGAGATCACGCTGACAAAGATCCACAAAGTCACCCCTTGCGCCAGTGGCCGCAGGCCAACCTTCATAAGGACCTCTTTCGTTAGCCCCGCACCGACCAAAAACAGGGTCACCACCAGTGTTTGGCGGGAAAGGACTGTCAAATCAAGCCACAACCAATCTAGTTGTGGAAACAGCGAACGCACTCCAGCTGCCATCAGGAAACCGAAAATAAATAGGGGGTACTGTGTTTTGCCCTTCGCTCCCAAGGCCCAAGAGACGCCGAAAGCGCAAGGTATGATCCAGACAGCACGAGCCAGTTTGACGGTTGTTCCGACAGCCAGCGCCTCGCTGCCATAAGCTGAAGTCGCCCCGACAACACTGCTCGTGTCATGGATGGCGAGGGCGGCCCAGAGCCCGAATTGCGCCTGACTAAGATCTATGGCATGTCCGATCACTGGAAACAGCAGTAAAGCGACCGAATTCAGCATAAAAATCGTGGCCAGGGCCGCGGCAGTCTCTTCGTTTTTTGATTTGATAATTGGCGCCATTGCGGCAATGGCGCTACCACCGCAAATCGCGGTCCCAAAGGAGACGAGGGCTCGAACCCCCGAGCTGGTGGCAAACCATTGCCCCAGAAGGTGCCCTGCGGCCATGGTCATGACGATACCGCTGAAGGTCCAGGGAATGGCTCCCTTGCCCGTAACCCATACCTCTGACAGGCTGAGACCGAAACCAAGTCCGACCACCGCAATCTTAAGCAGTTTTTTGCTCCAGTTCGCTGTGGGCTTTGGCCACGGGTTGCCCCAAAACAGGCTGAACACGGCTCCGGTCAAAAGGGCGACCGGTGCGCCGAAAATGGGCAAAGAGAAGGTCGCCACTAGAAGGATAAAAAAGATTTTTTGGGGATGAATCAGTTCGCTGATAGGCAACATAGTCAGGTGTAACCTAAATCCGGGTCCTGTTGACCCCCAAGACCCCTTCGGCAAGCTCACAGCCGTAGTCGAGTTCAGTGAAATAGTAAATCAGAGTCAGCGGTCGGGGTTATTGATGGCACCCTCGGGAGTATGCCCATCGAAAACCTGCAGAATTTTTTTTGCCGCAGAAAGAGCAATCTTCTTTCTGACATCTTTCACTGCCGAGCCAAGGTGTTGCGTAAATAGGGTCTTGTCTGCCAAGGCCAAAAGTTCTTTGGGGATTCCGCTTGGCCTGTCCTGCCGAGCCCAATCTTCGAATTCGTAAACATCAGCAGCATAACCGGCCAACCGACCCGAAGAAAGGAGCGCGGCGACGGCGAGTTCATCGACGACTGAGCCGCGACCGGTATTGACAAGGTAAGCGCCCTGCTTGACCGTTCCCAATAGTTCACTGTTTAGAAGATGATGGGTACTTTCGCTATAGGGCAGCATGGGAACCAGATAGTCAGAGCAGGCGACAAGCTCCCGCAGAGATTGATAGCGAACACCCAGATCGGCCTCGTCATGCGCATCCAGACGATTGAGATCATGATATACGATATGGCAACCCCAGTGCCGTAGACGTAAGGCGATCGCCCGACCTATGGCCCCCATCCCGATAATTCCAACGACAGAGCCAGCCATACCGGTTCCAAACCAGATGGGGCGCCAGCCGGGAAAATCACCTTGCCGGATCATGTCATCGGACGGTTTGACATGTCGACCGATAGCGATCATCAGTCCGATGGTCAATTCAGCTGTCGGAATCGTCAGTCCACTCTCTTCGATGGTGAACCAAATGCCATTGCGTGCACAACATTCAACATCGAAGTTGTCATAACCTTTGAGAACCCCGGCAATGACCTCAAGGAATGGGCAGGCATCCAGAAAATGCCTGTCCACCTTATCCGGCATAAACACCATCAATCCCCGAGCGTCTTGAGCGCGATTCAAGACCTCTTCCCGGCTAAGGGATTCATCAGTCTGGTTAACCACCAGTTGGCAATGCGGACTGAGTAGGTCAATAACCTCCTGATGAACGCGATGGGTGATAACAACTTTATTGTTCATATATTGATCAACTGCCTATTTAAAACGGCGACGCATGAAGATGCCGATGCCATCGACCAGCGTGACCATAAGCAGAATAACCAGGAGAATGGCGAAGACCTCCTGATATTGCATCAGTCTTAGGCTTCCCATCAATTCGAAGCCAATACCACCAGCCCCGACCATGCCCATGACCGTCGACGCCCTGAAGTTGTATTCCCACCGGTAAATTGTCACATCGGCAATTTGCGGGATAACCTGGGGCAGTACCCCATGAGTAATGACCTGAAAAGGGGTACCACCAGCCGCCAGGGCCGCTTCAATCGGCTCTTCCGCGGCATGTTCAATGGCCTCACTGATGAATTTGCCGACCATGCCAACAGAATGTAGGCCCAACGCTAAAACTCCTGGCAATGCACCAAAGCCAACTGCGGCCACGAAAACGATTCCCATGATCAGTTCCGGGATCGACCGCAGGCAATTCAGTAGGCCCCGTGCCACCTGGTAAATGGCGTAATTCGGTGACGTGTTTCTAGCCCCGAGCAGCCCGAGGGGAATAGACAGGGCGACCGCAATAGCGGTTCCAGAGACGCTCATGGCCAACGTATCGATCAGTGGTTTGAGCCAGGATTGCCATTCCGAAAAATCGGGCGGAAACCCCTCAGCCATCAGGACAAATATGGAGGGTATGCCATCGGCCATACGCTCGCCGTCAAGAAGCCCGACATACCAGCAACTGATGAAAACCCCGCTTAGAACTGCTGCCAGTTGCAAGGCAACGCGCTTGCGACGCTGGCTGTCATGACTGAGAATCTTGTCATAAGCTATAGCTGATCCCTTGGTCACGACTACATTCCCAGGCTTTTCTTCATATTACGAACCACGTCGTAATCCGCATCGCTAATAGGTGCCATACCATCTGCCTTGAGTATCTTAAGGATTTTCTGATCCTTGAGCGCATAGAATGATGAACGAATCTTTTCCTTGAGTTGGCTATCCAGATCGGAACGCATAGCCCAGGGATACTGCGGGAAAGGGTCAGAAACCGCCAGCACTTTGACCTTGGCGGCATCAATAACACCCTTCTCCACCAAAGAATTGAAGATTGGCTGGGACAGTCCACCTGCCTGGGCAGTTCCCCTCTGGACGGAGATGGCGACCGCGTCATGTGCCCCCAAAAAGTGTTCTTTATAGTCGGCACCCGCTTTAATGCCGTTATCTGCCAGCATCGATTTGGGAATCATGTGGGAACTTGTCGAAGCCTGGTCGCCGTAGGCCATGTCATGCCCTTTGATGTCAGCAATAGAATTGATCCCAGTGGAGGTATTTGCGATGACAACCGCGTTGTAGGTAGCTTTTCCTTTTTTGGTCTTTGCGGCGAAGGCTTCGATATCGCTACGCGATTTTGCCAATACATAAGAAAGAGGGCCGAAGTATGCGAGGTCAATGCGACCATGACGCATGGCTTCGATCATGGAGGAGTAATCCGTGGTCACGATAAGCTCAATGTCTTTGCCAGTCTGCTTTTCGAGATAATCGCGGAAACCCTGATTCTGCTTGATGACCGCCGAAGCATCCTCGTCGGGCAGCAGGGCTACTTTCAATTTATTTGGATTGCTATCCCGTGCAGCAAAAGCCGGTCCTGCAGCGGCAAGGATGAAAAAAAAGACGATCGCCAAATTAAAAAACCTGTTCATTGTGATTCTCCATCTAAGTTAATGATGCGTATAAATTTAGTTTATGCGGCGTGTTTTTCCGAAGTTCCGTATGTTGTACTTTCTCCTGCTGGTTGACTCTCCTTTGATCGATAGATTTTCTCAATGTGAGTATTGTCCAGGGATTCCGGCAGGCCATCGTAGATCACCCTGCCCTTGCACAACGCAACGATCCGATCGGCAAATCCAATAGCCAGATCCAATTGGTGCAGACTTACGATGGCCGTGAGACCGTCCTCTTTGCAAATGGTCTTCATGAGCTTCAACGTTTTTTCGCTGGTAACGGGATCGAGGCTGGCGACAGGTTCATCGGCAAGCATGATACGCGGATTCTGAACCAAGCCGCGGGCGATGCCGACCCGCTGGCGCTGACCACCGGAGAGATTGTCGACTCGCTCATTGGCTTTATCGAGAATTTCGAGGCGATCCAGGCATCCGAGAGCGTTTTTTATTTCTTTTCGAGACAATGGCAACAGGGTTCTCAGAGAAGAGTGTTTGCCAAGGCAGCCGATCAGGACATTTTCCAGCACGGAAAACCGGCCAATGAGCTGATGGCTTTGAAAAATCATCGCCGTTGACCGACGATGCTGCCGTAAAGTCAACCCACTCGCTTTCTCCAACTGGCCAAAGCCTTCGACTCTGAGTCGACCGGAAGACGGACGATGCAATAAATTGATCATGCGCAGCAGGGTCGACTTGCCTGCGCCGGACGGCCCCAAAAGGACAGTAAAGCTGCCTTTTTCAAAAGCCAGGGTCGTTGGGTGCAAGGCTGTTTCTCCGCCTGGAAAGGTCTTACTTATCTGCTCAAGTTCAATCATGATGCCCTCTTTTCTAAGTGTTTCTGTAGGATTTAATTACAGACGATATTTCCCTCCCAGTATTATTGTTGTGTTAGTGACAGGTTATTTTTGTGCATGACGCACAATATTCAGACAGAAAATGAGAGCGAGTGAGGCGAGGCGTGGACATCTTAGGGGCGGACATGTTCCTCCAGGCTGCCCCCAATATCTATTTTCGGAGTTCAGTTAGAGGCGACAACTATCCTGACACAAGGGGGGGGGAGATCTGGCGGACCGATAAATTTTCATATATAGTCTCCCCCCTTTATGCAAGGGCTTTGTGATGAATGCGAGGGACAAGTTTGCAGTCATATATCCGGCCTCTTTTTGGCGGTTGTGTTCCGCCGGGCCTTAATGAATTACGCGCGTATTGTCCTTATCAAATCTTCGGTTTTTAAAAACCATTGAAAATCTCAGGTTCTCAATACGCCGGTCTAACCTGTTTCGTCATTATGATCACACCGCCTTCGCAATTTCGGGTAAGTGACGTCCTTTTTTTCGTTTGAAATTCTCGTCAATGCGACAATTCGATTACGCTAAGCTTGATTCATAGCGGGCCTTGTGTCTAAGGATAGCCCATCCGATACGCGCCAGTTTGTTGGCGATAGCAACAACAGTCTTGTTCCACCCTCTTCGTTCCTGAAGGCGATTTATCCATCGACTCAATGGATCATCCCGGTTAGGAGCTTGAAGGGCGACAGCACGTGCGCCTTGGACTAGCAGTTTTCGAAGATATTGATCTCCTCGTTTACTAATCCCTAGCAGAACGTTCTTGCCACCACTGCTCCATTGCCTGGGGACGAGACCGAGCGAGGCGGCGGCATGTCGGCCACAGGTATAAGATCGGCCATCGCCAATTGTGCTCCGGAAAGCGCTTGCGACAATTGGCCCAAATCCGGGAATCGTTTGCAGTCGCTGGCAGGCATCATCCTGATGACACAACAGCTCAAGTTCCTTGGTGTAAAACGCAATGTGCTCGTCAAGTTCGACAAGCTGCTCATAACGTCTTGCCAGAATGTTGCGAAACCGAAAGCTCAGGCCGTTCTCAGCATCTTCAAGAAGCTCTGGAATTCGCCGCCGAAGAGAAGTAAGCCCCTTCGGGAACGAAATACCGTACTCAGCGAGTAAACCCCGAGTGGAATTGCTCAGAGCGGTACGATCCCGCAGGCACTGGGAGCGGATTCTGTGAATCGCCTGGATGTCATGTTCCTCTTCGGTTTTGATAGCGACAAATGCCACCCTCGGTCGGTTGACCGCCTCGGCGATAGCACGGGCATCGTTGTAGTCATTCTTGTTGCCCTGAACCAGCGGCTTGACATGTTGTGGCGGAATCAATTTCACATCATGACCCATGAGGGAGAACTTTCGTCCCCAGTAGTGAGAGGTTGCACAAGCCTCCATCGCGACCTGGCAAGATGGTAGCTGCGCAAAGAACGAGCTGACCTGGTTGCGGCGCAACATCCTTTTCTTCACCTCTTTGTTATGCTCATTTAAACAGATGACATGAAAAACGTTCTTCGCTAGGTCTAACCCAACAGTGGTAATTTTCATTGTGGTCTCCTCTCTGCTACGTTGATGGTTGCGTGACTCTTCCATCATGGCTCATTGAAGCCGACTTCGGTAGCAGGGGGGAGACCATTTCATCAAATCTAGCTGCTTTTGAAACTTTCATCTTCATTTTGAAAATCGAGTGATTTCCCAGCTAGCACCTCTGATATGTGAGACTCAATCCCCCGATCCAAATTTACTGCTGTCCATCAAGCAGTTCCCTTACTTTGGTTGTTAACATGTCAAAAGAAACAGGTTTTTGCAAAAAGTGAATCCCCTCCTCAATTTTTCCACCTTTTGAAAGAAGGTCCGGTGAATATCCTGACATAAAAAGGACTTTCGACTCGGGCCGCAAGTCATGGAACATAGCCGCAAGTTCCCGACCACTCATGCCTGGCATTATCATATCTGTGATCAGTAGATGGATGAAATCTGAAGATCTCTGTTCTAGCGAGAGAGCATCTTTAGGATTTGATGACGTCAAGACACGGTATCCACAATTCTCAAGCATTGTTGCATGCATTTGCAGCACCATTGCGTCATCTTCAACCAGCAGAATAGTTTCATCGCCACGATGAATCTTTGTTGGGGCACTAGCTTCTTCGGGTTTTCCCTTTTCAGTTTCTCGTGGGAAGTAGATATTAATAACAGTGCCATGCCCCGGTTCACTGTATATGGCAATAAATCCATCGTTCTGTTTGACGGCACCATGTACGGTTGCAAGGCCTAACCCAGTGCCTGCTCCTAGATCCTTGGTAGTATAGAATGGTTCAAAAATATGTTCTTGAATCTCCTTGTCCATGCCACAACCGTCATCACTGATAGAAAGTTGGACATAGTCACCTGGCCGAAGTCCATACGAGTGGGCACGACTGTAAGCCTCATCAATAGAAGTATTGCGCGTACTAATAGTGATTTTACCGTTACCTCTTATAGCATCTCTCGCATTCACACAAAGATTTGCCAGGATTTGATCTGCTTGAGACGGGTCAATATTAACTAGCCAAAGCTCTGGGTCAGGTTCCCAGACAAGCTGAATATTTTCGCCGATCAATCGCTGAAGCATCTTTAGCATGCCACCAACCGTTTCGTTTAAGTCCAGAACTTTAGGGGCAATGACTTGTTTCCGAGCAAAGGTTAACAATTGACGAGTCAGTTCAGCTGAGCGAGTTGCTGCCTTGAAAACCTGCTCTAAATGGGCTGAAAGCTTTTCATCCTTGCCCACCTTTTTGAGGGCCATTTCTGTGTGGCCTAAAATAACGCCCAACATATTATTGAAGTCATGCGCCACACCTCCTGCAAGTTGGCCAATTGATTCAATCTTCTGGGCTTGGTTGAGTTGTTCAGTAAGTATGTTTTTTTCTTCGTCACGCTGATGGATTATTTTGACCATATTGTCAAACGATTGAGCCAGCCCCCCTATTTCGCCATCACTGTAATCAATGTCGGTAGTCACATTCTTTTCACCCTGGCTGAATTTTCTGGTCACTAGTGAAAGTCTGTCAAACTGCCGAGCCACACTTCTTCCACCAATGTACCAAGCGATAATAAGGGCAAGGACCAGAGAGAGACTCCCTGTTATAATAAGGCGATTAATAATTGATTGGGCGTGGGTATGCAACTGTTTGGCATCAATCCCTATAAACATGTAAATGTAGGGCGTCTCGCTCCCCGCTAGCCGAAGAGGCTCAAATGCAAGAATGCGTTCTTCGCCATCTGAAGTCAGTGCAGTAAGGGTTCCTTTGGTTCCCCTCTCAGCCACGGATTGGTAGACCTTTTTCTTGATTGGTTCACCAATCTTGATTTGGTCGCTAAACGGGTAGCGAAACAATCTTATTCCTTTGTGGTCGCAGAGGCCAAAAAAGCTATTTTTTGGATAATCCCCGCGCTCGAAAATCTCTCCATAATGAGCCAGACTAACGCCTATAATAATGGCCCCTGCCAATTCACCTTGCTTGTTCTGTACGGCCATACCGAAAGGAAAAATAGATTTTAGTGAGGATTTCCCGACAACAAATTCGCCTGATGCAAATCCTTTGGACGCAATAGCCTCCTTGAATTGCTTGCGGTCACTAAAATTAAATTTCTTAGCTCTGTCGTGATTTTTTCCAGCAGCGATAACATCCCCTTCAAGGTCCACTAAGATCACATTGGTATAGATAGGGTTAGCCTCTAAGAGTGTAGCAAGTACAACGCGGGACTTGTCGACATCCAAGCTGGAGATTTCTGGAATTGAAGCAACAGTGCGTAATAGAATTTCAGTGGAGTTTGTTATGCGCTGCTGCATTTCAGCAAAACCTGAAAGATAGAGAGCAGCATCTTTTTCAGCGATCATTATAGCATCCTGCCTGTTATGTAGTTCTGTCGTCAGAAGGACAATAAATACAGGCATGGTCGCCAAAAGGACTAGGACCATCAGCTTTTTACGAATTGACCCGTAAAAAATATTCATAAGGACCTTTTGCGTGAAAAAAGGATGAGGAGCAACTAACCAGTCTCAGTCTAGCATCCCCTACAGCTACTGCAATTGAAAGTGAAAAGATCGTTGACGTATGTCTTGTAAGTATGGAATTGGTGGACTGGCGATACACCTCGCTGAAACCGCTATTTCAAAATTCGGATTTCCACTTTGGGTCGAGTAATTTTTGTCAGTGGAAAGACGTTTATCAAAAGCCGAAAGTAGCCGCTTTTGAAATTATCATCATTTTGGGAATCGGGTGATTTTCCTGCCAGGGGAGCTAAGTTTAAAAACCGCATCATCGTGTATTCAATTGCGCGAACCTAAAAGACCTCGTTTCTTGCTGCCAATTAGCAAATAGCTAGCGGTGATCAAAGAGCAAAATGCCTTATCAAAGTCTTCCGATAGAGGTGGAATCCTTATGGAGGATTTGAAGAATTACTCCGTCAAGCTAACATTGTTAGCAAGAAAGCATTAATAATATTTAAACAGATATTGACTTAGGTAGGCCTTCTGATATTCTTCCGTATTGTTATAGGGTGCTAATTTTTATTCACTGAGTTTTTTTTTGGGGGGGGTAACCGTTGTCTTAGTTAAGAACCATTTTGAGGAAGGGGTAAATGATGAAGATGGGAGCAAAGTTAGGGTTAGCTTTTGGGGCTATGATATTGCTGTTGGTGGTCCTTGCGGGCACCGGAATATTTCAGCTGAAATCTGTCAACTCCGGATATGGAGTTGATGTTGAGAATGCGCAATTGGCTAAAGCCAAGGCAATGCACGTCGAAACCGATATGCTCCAGGTCCGTAGGAGCGAGAAAGACTTTCTCGCCAGAAGAGACATGAAATACCCGGAGCGGGTGACTAAATACCTAGATGCCGCTGAGCTTAATGTCAGTGAATTATTACAAAGCACCGACAATACGGAAAGTCTCAACGAGCTTAAAAGCGCCCAAGCCAATATCAAAAATTACCGTACCGTCTTCGCCAGTCTGGTTGCGGATTGGCAGAAGAAGGGGTTGGATGAAAAAAGTGGCCTTCAGGGAAACTTCCGGGATGCGGCGCATAAGCTTGAACAGGTGCTCAATGAAAAAGGAGTTGCCGGATCAAACATTCTTTACCTGACCCTCCGCAAGCATGAAAAGGATTATCTGCTGCGCGGAGCCATTAAATATGTCGACAAAGCCCATAAAACTCTTGCCGACCTCGAAGAAAAGACCAACGCTTCGTTTTTATCCGATTCGGAAGTAAACCTCGTCAATGGCCTGATCGCAGGTTACAAAAAAAGTTTCGATGAATTAGTGGCCATTGACGGCGAAATCGTCAATCTGCTCAAAGAGATGAAACAAAGTGCCGATCAAGCGATGGCCAGCAGTGAAAAAGTTTCAGAGCTTTTCGCTCAAGCGGCAGAAGCGCAGAGTCATACGATTGCCGGGAACGCCAAGACTGCGATTACCGCGATCTGGGTGGTTAGTATTCTCAGCGTCCTGATTGCGATTGCCCTGGCCTATCTCTTCGCTCGCAGCATTACCGTGCCGATGGGCAAAACGGTTCAGATGATCGAGGAAATGGAAAAAGGCCATCTGGGGACGCGTCTACAGCTCACCCGCGCCGATGAAATCGGTCAGATGGCCAATGCCATGGATTCCTTTGCAGAGAGTTTGCAAATCGAAGTCGTCGATAATTTACAGAAGTTGGCGGCTGGTGACCTGACTTTTGATGTATCCCCAAGGGATACTGGTGATGAAATCCGCGGAGCGATTCAGAAGTTGGGCAAGGATTTAAGCGACATTGTCGGCCAAATTCAGATTGCCGGGGAGCAGATCGCGACCGGTAGCGGAGAAGTCTCAGATACGAGTCAGTCTCTCTCCCAAGGAGCAACCGAGCAAGCAAGTAGTCTGGAGCAAATCTCAGCTTCACTCAACGAGTTATCATCGCAAACGACAACCAATGCCGATAATGCCAGCCAAGCCAGCAGTTTGGCGACGGACGCCCAAGGAGCGGCAGAAAAAGGCAGCCAGCAGATGCAGGCAATGGTATCCGCAATGGGTGATATCAATGATGCTGCCCAGAGCATTTCCAAGATCATTAAAGTCATTGATGAAATTGCTTTCCAGACCAACTTGCTGGCGCTAAATGCCGCCGTTGAGGCCGCCCGAGCCGGGCAGCATGGTAAGGGATTTGCTGTCGTTGCTGAGGAAGTTCGCAATTTGGCGGCTCGCAGTGCAAAGGCAGCGGCAGAAACGGCTGAACTGATTGAAGGATCAGTGGAAAAAACCGCAAATGGTAGCTCCATTGCCAATCAAACCGCAGACGCACTGCAGGAAATCGTCGATGGCGTCGGTAAGGTGACAGATCTGATCAGTGAAATCGCTGCTGCTAGTAATGAACAGGCCCAGGGCGTGTCGCAGATCAATCAAGGGGTTAACCAGATCGACCAGGTCACCCAGCAGAACACTGCCGCTGCTGAAGAAAGTGCTGCCGCTGCTGAAGAGCTTTCCGGGCAGTCAGAGCAGTTACGACAGATGCTCAGCCGTTTTACCCTGAAGCAATCCCAGCAGTTTCAACAGCCGTCACTAGCTGCCCCATCCCGTGCCCAGTCAAACATAAGTTGGACAGAGACGGAGCAGCATCAAGCCGCTTCTGCGCCCCAACCCCAGATCGATTTGGATGATAGTGAATTTGGCAAATATTGATTTGGGTTGAGCTTTAGAGATTTTTGCAGAAAGGATATGGGTGTGCAAGAAACCGCAAATACCATTAATTCAGCATTACAAGGGGCAGAAGAAACTCAGAAAGATCTGTTCCTCACGTTTCGCCTTGGTGACGAAGATTACGGGATGGAAATATTTCACGTGATCGAAATCGTTGGCATCCAGAAAATCACCGATGTCCCCGATATGCCTGACTATATAAAGGGTGTTATCAACTTGCGCGGCAGTATTATTTCGGTGATGGATGTTCGTATTAAATTCGGGATGCCGGAACGACCATACGATGACCGTACGTGTCTGATTGTTGTTCGGGTTGGTGACACAAATATGGCCCTTGTCGTTGATCGCGTGAATGAAGTTTCTGAAATCCCCAACAATCAAATAGAGCCCCCACCACATGTAGGAGGGGATGGTAGGAGTTATATCAGCGGGATGGGCAAGTTGAGGGATTCAGTTAAAATCCTGTTGAATATGGACGAAATGCTTAACGATTCAACGTTAGTTGCATTGGAAGATTCTGTAGCATAACTATGAACAAAAGGACGCCTCGGCCTTAGCCGGGGCGTTTTATTTTCATCGCCGCAAATATCGTAAGTTTTGAATGATTCTTTTTTCTAACCATCTATCCCCCCGCATGAAACTCTTTCGCCACCGAAATCAAGTCGAAGAAATTACCAAATATAGCAACTGCTCGTTTTAAATATTAACCAACTAGGCAATAAAATCAAGATTCTCTAGGGCACAACTAGTTAAAATCCCGATACTCTGGCAACATTGGTACTAAAAGCTCATCCCCATGCAAATCTTCGTTCGAATGGAAAGCGTTAGTTGCTCTATGTTGAGCTATCGCTGTAACAACATGACGGGTCAGCTCAAAAACAAAGTAATTTTTGCTGGAGTGCAGCCAATCAGAAAACTGTCAGATGTTGTCGCTATACTTTTTGGCCACGGAGGGTTGGAAACTATGCAAAGACATGCTGCGATAATGGTTAATGCCTACAGCCGGGTTGCAGGCCGGAGTCTTGAAAAGGCCCTAGACGATCTAGGCCTTGCTGGACGACTTGAATTGGAAGAAGTGAAAAATCTGCAAGAAAGTGAAAATGATTACCTCGAAGCTATGCTGAAGGATCGCGAGATGGTCATGTCTTGGAAAAGGGCTATCAGCTAGGCTATCATCGTAAGTACACGGCGAGTCGATTCACAAACGATCCTATAGTAGGTTTCATTCCCTTTACGTTTCCCCACAATAATCCGCTTATTTTTTAAAAGTGATAGATGGCTGGAAATGATAGGTTGTGGTTGATCCAAAACTTTACAGATTTGAGCTACATTCCCCACCTGCTTCATAATGGCAAAAAGAATTTTTAATCGGGTTGGATGTCCGATTGTTTTGAAAATTTCAGCCGTTCTTTCATAAAATGCCGAATCGTAAAAAGTTATGTCGGAAATGGGTTGGCACTGTCTAGAGTCGATAGAGTTTCGCATCGATAATAAAATTCCTTTACCGGCATTATCAGGCCAACTATTTCACCTTCATGATCGATCACAACAGCAACGATTAAAAACTTACTGAGCTTTTCAAGCCAACATAGTTTTAGTCAAACCTGTACGATTTGATCCTTTCCTTGAGCCTTGGCACTGTACATTGCCTCATCTGCAAGTCGAACAAATTGATCGAAAGATTGAACATTTTCACCATCAAAGGTGGACAGACCAATGCTGATCGTCACTTGCTTTTGCCTAAGATCTTTAAACTCATGCTTCGCAATAATCGAGCGTAGTCGGTTCGCTAAATCCATTGCTCCTTCTCGCGCTGTATTTGGTAAAAGAATTGCGAACTCATCGCCACCATAACGTGCCGCCACATCACTCTCTCGGGCAACAGTTTGTAGAATCCCTCCGACTTGTTTAAGAACTGTGTCGCCAAGGGCATGCCCGAAGGTGTCATTAATACCCTTGAAATCATCCAGATCAAAAAAGACCAGAGACAGAGGAGCGTTATAACGTTCAGACCGGCTGAATTCTTCCTCAAGACGGCTGTAAAATTGACGATGGTTATAAAGCAGGGTCAAACTGTCCCTAATCGCCATTTCTTCAAAATATTCTGATATCGTTTTCATTGATCTGAAAAGAACTGCATTTTCCAATGCGTTAGCTGAAATATTCGCGACCAACTGGCATAACTTGTTGATTCTCTCGGTAATCCCATGCGCATTTGAAGAAGCTGTACTCAATAAAAAGGTGCCAATAACGCTCTCTTTCTTAATAACCGGGACGACAATAATCGAATTGTAGTGCAGACTTTCTATTTTCTTGCTGACCGATGTCATTAAGGGATCATTTCTCATATCGTTGACAACGATCACCTGCTTGGTTTCCAGCGATTTCTTAATCTCTGGATATTTTCTGACATCAATGCCGAGTTCTTCGTTCCCCGCAAAATCACTGCTCGCTCTTACCGTTGCCGCACCATTGTCATTGACGCTGACGATAGAACAACGCGCAACATCGATAATATTAGACATTTTCTCAACGATTAGCTGAAGAACTGTCATTGGGTTGCGAACAGCAGAAATTTTTTCTGAGAGTTGGAGTAGAAACAGCAGATCACTGTGCTCCAGTTCAGCGTAATAATCAGTTGTTCTGAGATGTGCATCTACTTGTGCCAAAATTTCAGGGAGCGACACCGGCTTTGAAACATAATCATCTGCACCGGCCTGCAGACCTCTAACAATGTCATTCTTTTTAGACAGAGCCGTGAACATGATGAGCGGTATTTTTCTTGTTTCTGCCTTTCCCTTTAAAGCTTCGCAGGCTTCCAAACCGGACATGACCGGCATCTCGACATCCATAATAATCAGATCGGGTTTGTACGCTAGCGCAAGAGCAATCCCCTCTTCGCCATTTTCAGCTTCTATAACATCGTAACTATCGCTGAGCCCATCCTTGAGAATGGCTCTGAAGAATACTTCGTCATCAACGATCAAGATGCTTTTTTTGAAAGTCATTAAATGTCTATCCCCCCAGAAAGAAAATCACGGGGCAAGTCAGTAAAGATTGCAGGCTATTATTTCTCGGTAGTTTTTGCTTTAATTCGTTCTAGGGCTGGGTCAAGCATCTTCTTTCAGTGCGTAACCAACTCCTCTAATGGTTCGGATAAGTTTCTTTTCGTAGTCTCGGTCGACCTTCTTGCGCAAATAGTTGACATAAACATCAATGATATTAGTGAAAGAATCAAAGGTATAATCCCAAACATGTTCGGCAATCATTGATCGCGTTAAAACCTGATCTGGATTTTGCATGAAATATTCAAGAAGACCATACTCTTTGGCCGACAAATCAAGTTCATTGCCAGAGCGCCAGACCTTATGGCTTACAGGGTCAAGGCGAAGGTCGGCATAAAAAATCTCTGCCCCGCGATCTTCTTTGCCCCGCCTGATCAAAGCACGACACCGAGCGTTGAGTTCAGCAAAGGCAAAGGGTTTTTTCAGATAGTCATCGCTACCGGCTTCAAGCCCTTTAACAATGTCATCCGGAGTATCTTTAGCCGTTAAGCAGAGAATTGGGACCGTAATTCCCTGCTCTCTAATCTCTCTGGTTGCTGTTAAGCCATCCTTCTTTGGCATCATAATGTCCATTATGATCAGGTCGTAGGGAGAACTAGACGCTTGCAGAACCCCTTCTTCTCCATCACCAGCCAGATCAACAGTGAATCCCTCTTCCTCAAGGCTTCTCTTGAGAAATGAAGCAACTTTTTTTTCATCTTCGACAATAAGAATGTGCATTAGATCTCCAAAGACGTCTATTTTGCTGACTAAATTAATAGAGTATGTTTTTATCAGAAAGACAGTGGGCTGGCAAGGGACAATTAGGCTTCGCCAATAGAGCCGAGCATTTGACCTGATTAAGTATTTTAACCTAAAAATTGCAGGTATTTCGCTTAAGGCTTCATTGGTTTTTCTAATTTCACTATATTGTTAAATGTTAAAGCGTAAATGCTTGAAATTATTCTTGGCAGCTAACCACAGGGAACTAAATAGTTTTTTCTCAACAGCTCCCTGCATTGTTGGCAATTCTTAACCTTCGGCATAATGATTGCTCTGACACTACAGAGGTTTGCATTTTAGTTCATAAGTATTAGCTATTTTTTAGGGCGGATAGAACATTGAATGTAGTCATAAAAGACAAGCTGCTATCTAAGCTCAACTGTTGGGAATACAAAAATTGTGAGCGACAACTTGGCGGGGAGAAAGTAAGTGAACTATGCGCCTGCCCTGTCTCTGTTTTCACCTCGCTACCTGACGCACAATATAATAATGGAGAACGTTTAGGGCGACGTTGCTGGCGGTTATCAGGCACTCTCTGTGATGACGCGGTGCAGGGACCGTTTAAAGAGAAGATTGAGGCCTGCCGCAAGTGCTCCTTCTATCAACTTGTTAAGAAAGAAGAAGGAGATGATTTTGTTGAATGAGGCGAGTTTGTCCGTTCTTGCCAAAACATAGAAAACCTGTCTCCAGCGGCCATGCACACTGGATCCCCTTGTTCCAGATGTTGTTTCTTAACTCATCTCACAACTTCAAGGACAGTTGAATGTTTCCCTCAGTGAAAGATCATCCAAATATCGAGAACTCGCTATTGCGAAGAAAATTTTGGCCAGGTTGACCGTTTTGCATAAATAGGAATTTACTTTTTGGTAGGGTCGCCGCCACTTGATCTGGCGATTATCGCAACTTGCAATTTTCATTTTGATAGAGGGGCTAATGCCCAGGCCACTGATTTCCAAATAGGCCAACCCCTAGGCCGCCAAGGTGCTCTTGACAGGTCTTTTTAAGGGTGCTAAAAGTGGACTAAAGGAGGTGCATCATGAGTGTAAAATTTTCAGAGGACATTGTTCCTCTATCAGATATTAAGATCAATCCAGGCAAAATAGTAAGACGCACCAGCGAATCTCACCGCCCGATTCTCCTGACCAGCCGTGGCCGTGGTGTTGCTGTTGTACAATCGATAGAAGATTACGAACAGGCTGAAGAAGAAAAAGCTTTTATGCGTGCTGTGGTAGAGGGCTTGTCCGACCTTGATAATCAGCGAGAAGTCAATCTCGATGATGTTAAGCATCGCCTTGGACTTAAATAGCAGATGTCAGAAAAGTTAGTTGTTACGTTTGCCGAGTCTGCTGTTCTGGACCTTGAGGACATTCGCGAATACTATCAAGAACAGCATGTTCCAGAAATTGGCGAGCGCTTCTTGCGGGAAATAATTAAGCTGGCAGAGGAGTTGCAGTCCCATCCAGACCGCGGGCGCATCGTTCCTGAATTCAATCAGCCCTCACTCAGAGAATTGATTCATCCTCCTTTTCGAATAGTTTATCGTCGTGGTGAGCAGCGGATTGCTATCGTTCGTGTCTGGAGAAGTGAACGATTGATGAAGCTACCTTAGTGCTCTCCCTCCAGCGGATAGAGTTTTCAAAAATCGCCGACTTTTGATCGGATGTTGAGGCCGCTGCTAACTGCCTGAAAGCAACCGATTGAGGCAGCCCACTGATTTTTGATAGAATTTATGCAAAATTCCTCACATGGCAGTCTGTGATTTCAGGTGGTTAAGTTGATCGATCTGCCGATTTCGGTGTTATCAAATGTTCTACCGCAACTTTCGGCCCTTAAAACGGGCTAAAATGACCTACCTGAACCGCTGATTTTTGGGGGATGATGTGTTTGCGCTTTGTTTCAGTTCTGGTGCTTCGCTGATGAGGGTGTGGGCACTGACCTCCCTTTTGGGTGGGATGGGAGTTGTTTGGAAGAATGGCTGAATTGTGTTTTTTGTCACATGCCATGAGGGATACCTATGTCGCTAGCTAATTTCTCAGCCTTTAAGATCTTAGGGAACATAGTGCTGTTCTCTCGTCTTTTAAGTTTTTAAATAAATTATCGTCTAAAATAACCCTTCTTTTTAATAAATTCTGTTTGTAAATATTATAATATCTTTTTCTGATCTACTTAATTTATTTAATATTACACTATTATATAAATGTCAATATTGAATAATTAATTACTTACTATGTTCTATAGTTTGGAATATTAATAAAATAGATTGTAGTCCATTTTATTCAATCATGTTCAGACATAAAAATCATATTGGCCACATAGATCGTTGTCAGTATTGTATGATAATGTTCAGCCACAGAGACCATATTTGTCAAATCGATCGTTGTCAGTATTATATAAACATGTTCAATCGCAGAGGTCATGGTCAGGCGCATCGATCAAGGCCAGTAATAGAGAATCAAGGTCGGCCACATCGATCATGATTGGCAACATGTCCCAAGTGTGAGGTAGCAATTAGAGAGCATCTTCTGTGTTAAGCCTAGAGACCTGAATCAGTGAGGTAACGCACCGGCACCTCTGCTGTTTGCCCAC